>Ga0209570_1000537_pt1 | contig 40345 bp, 36 predicted proteins | sample EBPBio172007_DNA_FD_185861 | JGI IMG/M metagenome (GOLD analysis project Ga0209570, IMG submission 185861) | Wastewater treatment Type I Accumulibacter community from EBPR Bioreactor in Madison, WI, USA - Reactor 1_9/17/2007_ DNA (SPAdes)... | ecosystem: Engineered > Bioreactor > EBPR >... | reverse complement strand
TCAACAGTCAGATCCTCGTTCTGACATCTATTCACTGGGGGCGACGCTTTTTTACGCCATGACGGGCGAAAAACCGGATCATAAGATGAACATCTACAGGCACCTCGTTAAGCATCCGATGCCAGTGAACCGGGTCACTGCTCTGGCCATCGAAAAGTGCCTCGCTTTTGATCCAACACGCCGCCACCATTCCGTCTATAAATTCAGGCGCGCACTGAAGCGTCCAAATATCCTTTCAATGCTCAAAAAGGATGGCCTCGTGGCCTCATTAGCGTTTGCTTTGATAATCGTGTTTTCCATCGCTTTCGGCTACGCCAATGCAATCCTCGGCGAAAATGACCCTACACGATCCACCACCATGACTGGAAGTGCCTTAGAGACAGAAAAGACTTTATTCACAGAGCCTTCGGGAGAAACAGAGGCTTTACCCGAAACAGAACCTTCTCAAGAAACCGAACCAACTGAAGAAACTGATCCTTTTGAAAAAACTGATCGGACTGGTGAAATCGAATCATCAAACGAAAACGAATCCTCTAATGAAAACATTTCGGAAGTGTTTAAGAACCAGCCAGATTCTACGACCGAAACCATAAAACAAACGTCTACTGAGGCGACAACTCAACCTATTACTCAGCCTACCACGCTACCAGCCTCAACAACTACTACGGAATCTTCGGTCGACGACTATCCCATTATCGGCAGAAGTGAAGGCGTCATACTCGTTCACCTGTCCGGAACGCAATATCGTATCACTATTAATCCGAATAATATGCCTTCAGGTCAGGAAAATGTTGCTTATATGAGTGTCTACAGTGTTCAAACTGTACCAGATTCAGCTGAAATAAAACAACTCTCAAATGATGCAGTCACCAAAGGATATGGTTTTCATCCCTTTGACTATCGCACAGGGTATGGATCTAATTTAGTTGGCAACCACTATTTGGTGCTTCTGTATGATGAAAGCTCTAGATTGCTAGGTTACCGAATTTTTAAGAATGTTAAATCTACTACCAGCAGTGTAAGCGGTTCAGGAAACGCAGTCACTGAAGAACGTTTAGTAAAAGTTGCAGAAGGCGTTACACTGGATGTGCGCGCTGCCGACATGACGCTCTATGTGGACACCTTAAAGCTCCCAGAGGATCAAAGGGACTTAGCGAGCGTCGCCATCATGGGAAATGTTAAAATAGGCGACCAAAAACAGCTCGATTACATCATCGAAGAAATCGAGGTGCTTGGGCGTTATATGAGGCCCTATCGCAGCACAGGTGTCAACTCTGGATACGGCGGACTAACCTTCGACACGCAGTCATGGTACATTATATTCGTAAACTCACAGCAGAAGGTGACGCGTGTGATTTCAGTAAATTAGTTTTAATTGACGTACGCATTAAAGTACGTTAAAATTAATATAGGAGGTGGCATATGATCACTTTAAGCATTACGAATTTTAGAAAAAACATTTATAATGTACTTAGTCAGACGATAAAGTTTAATGAACCTATAAATATCAACACAAAAGAAGGAAATGCTGTTATTTTGAGTGAAGAAGACTATAATGGATTAATTGAAACTTTGTATCTATCTTCTTTTCCTAAATTAAAAGAGAGCATTATTGAAGGATTAAATGCACCTGAATCTGAGTTTGTTAGGGAAGACGAGGTTGAATGGTAATGTATACCATACTGTTCAGCAAGACAGCAATTAAGGATTTAGAAAAATTAAAATCATCTGGTTTATCGAGTAAGGCTAAATTATTAGTCGATCTCTTAACACAAATTCCTTTTGAGTGTCCACCATCATATGAAAAATTAGTTGGTGACTTGAGTGGTGCTTATTCAAGAAGAATAAATATTCAGCATCGATTGGTCTATAGTGTTGACCAAGAAAATAAGACAGTGAAAATTTTACGCATGTGGACTCACTATGAGTAAAAAGCAAACCCCTAAATTTCTGATGAAATTTAGGGATTTTTAATTCTAAAGCACAGTTCTTTAATTATACCTCATCGTGTTCGATGACGAGGACCTTATCTCCCAGCTCGATGTCCACTTGCTTAAGGGCTTCGACGATGGGTTGGTTGATGCTGTATGGGATTTCTAAGAGTACGATTTTATAGCCATCTGAAAGGTACTTGAGGATGTTGTTTTGGTACCAGTCGAGATAGATGCATACGCGGGAGTCCTGGTCGAACTGACGACCATACGTACAGTAGTTGTGGAGATCATCCGTCTCGTCGATGGTGCGAACACTGTACTCAGAGATTTTTGCCTCGATTTCTGGGGTAACGTCCTTATAGGCCACAGCCAATATCGTGTACTTATACATGATGCCTCCTTCATGCTTCGCATAGCGCATTTATATGTTAATTCCTTAACGACATTTTAACACGAAGTAAACGAGAGTACAAGTGACGAAAGCTATCCCAGCTTACGTATGGACGTAATCAAATGGTCGGCATGCTCAAACTCTTCCGCTTTTCCGTAGCCATAGAGGCATCCGATGGTGGTGATGTGATTTGCCCGGCCAGCTTCCATGTCGTGGATACGGTCGCCGATGATGGCCATGGGGCCTTCGAACTGGGGCATGATACGCTCAAGTACCTCAGCCTTGGTAATCTGGTCGAACATTCCTGAGCAGTAGAAATGATGGAAATAGCGGTCTAGACCAAACGCGCGTGTGCCCGATGCCATGTAGGCAGGACTACAGTTGCTTAGAAAGACGAGGGTATAGCCATCATCGCGTAGTGCCGCTAAAGTGTTCTCCACACCGTCATATAACGAACCTTCACCATTATCTAAAAGACGACGCATTTCTGTGCCGACGATTTGACTTACAGCGAGTCTCACGTCATCCGGAAACTCTGGCATAAAGCTCTGCCACATGTCACGGCTATTATAGCCGAGCCACTGAGAGACCTCTTCTAATGTAAAGTGTCTCGGCTCAGCATGACCCTTTGTCACTAAATACTCATAACCCTTCATAAACGCTGGATAGTAGATTTTGATGCTTTCGTGAATCGTGCCGTCGAAATCGAAAAACAGCGTTTTATAACCTGTAAGCATTACCCGATCACCTTCAGTAGGTTGGCCATTTCGATGGCAGTAACCGCGGCATCGTAGCCTTTATTACCCGCTTTAGTCCCCGCGCGCTCGATGGCTTGTTCGATGGAGTCCACTGTGAGGACGCCGAAGATTACAGGAACGCCAGATGCCATGGAAGCCTGAGCCACCCCCTTGGTCACTTCGCTGGAAACGTAGTCGAAGTGTGGGGTAGCGCCTCTGATGACTGCGCCGAGGCAGATTACCGCATCGTAGTTGCCCGAGTTTGCCATCTTTTGTGCGATAAGCGGAATTTCGAATGCGCCTGGTACCCAAGCGAGGTCGATGTCCGATTCTTCTACGCCGTGACGCTTTAACGCATCCACTGCGCCTCCCAGTAATTTTGAACCGATCAGTTCGTTAAAACGACCGACGATGATACCGAATTTTTGGTTTTGCGATACTAAATTGCCTTCTAATACTCTCATGGAGTCCTCCTTATAATTTGAGCATGTGGCCCATTTTTTCTTGTTTCGTTTTTAAATAGAATTCATTTTTTTCATTATGGTTCATCTGGATTGGGACGCGCGACACGATCTCGATGCCGTAGCCCTCCAGTCCACTGAGCTTTTTAGGGTTGTTGGTCATGAGCTTCAGCTTTTTCGCTCCGAGCAAGTAGAGAATTTGGGCGCCAATCCCATAGTCGCGCATGTCCTCAGGAAAGCCCAGTGCCACGTTTGCCTCCACAGTGTCATAGCCCTGGTCCTGTAGATCGTAGGCCTTAATCTTATTGATCAGCCCGATGCCGCGCCCTTCCTGACGCATGTAGAGGAGGATGCCGCGCTCTTCCGATTCGATGGCGCGAAGCGCTTCTGCCAGCTGATCGCCACAGTCACATCTGAGGGATCCGAACGCGTCGCCAGTGAGGCATTCCGAGTGGACGCGCACCAGTACCGGTTCGCCGTCAGCCACATCGCCCTTCACCAGTGCCACGTGGTGTTCACCGGTGAGCAGGTTGTTAAAGCCCACCATTTTAAAGTGACCATGCTTCGTGGGCATGTCGGAGGATGCCATGCGCTCTACTAAAAGCTCCGTTTGTCTGCGGTAGGCGATGAGGTCAGCGATGGTGATGAACTTAAGACCGTGTTCAGCGGCGAACTTCGTGAGCTCAGGAACGCGCGCCATGCTGCCGTCGTCGTTCATGATTTCGCAGATGACACCTGCCTCTGAAAAGCCAGCCATTCTGGCCAGGTCCACAGCAGCCTCGGTGTGACCTGCTCGGACGAGAACGCCGCCTTTACGTGCTTTTAACGGGAAGATGTGTCCCGGTTTATTAAAGTCCGTAGGCACTGCGCCTGGATCCACGAGCTTTTTGATGGTGTCGGCACGCTCAGCTGCTGAAATGCCTGTGGTACAGGTGATGGCATCCACTGAGACGGTAAAGGCCGTTTCTTTTGGATCGGTGTTGTTCGTCACCATCTGTCCGATATTCAGGTGTGTGAGGCGCTCTGCGGTCATGGGCACACAGATGAGGCCTCTGCCGTATTTCGCCATGAAGTTTACCGCCTCGGTGGTGACTGCGTCTGCGGCCATGAGGAGGTCGCCTTCGTTTTCTCTGTCCTCATCGTCGACGACGACGACCATTTTGCCTGCGCGAATGTCCTCGATGGCTTCGCTGATGGTATTAAAAATCATATGTCCTCCCTTGGAATCCATGTCTTAAAATCCATGTTCTTTTAAAAATGCCAGGTCCAGTGTCTGTTTTTTAGCCGGTTCGTTAAACTGCGTGATGCGCTCGACGTATTTGCCGAAGGCATCGCATTCGATGTTGATGGCGTCGCCCACATGCTTTGATTTCAGTGAGGTCATGGCCAGTGTGTGGGGAATGATGCTCACCCTAAAGGTGTGGTAGTCGACCGCTGCCACTGTGAGGCTGATGCCGTCCAGTGCCACAGAGCCCTTTTCGATGATGTATTTTAAAATACTCGGTGCTGCGGAGAGGGTATACCAGATGGCGTTATCGTCCTTTTCCAGGTGCGAGATGGTGCCGAGACCGTCGATGTGCCCTGAAACCATGTGACCGCCTAGACGGTCGCCCAGCCTCAGTGCGCGTTCGAGGTTGACGATGCTGCCCACTTTAAGCTGGCCGAGATTAGACCGCCTTAGGGTTTCCGGCATTACGTCCACGCTGAACGAGGTGCTCGAAAAGGAGGTAACCGTTAAACACACCCCGTTAGTGGCGATGCTATCGCCGAGTTTGACATCCTTTAGGACCTCGTGCGCCTTGATGGTGAGGATGGAGGATTTAGCGCCATTTTGAATCGCGGCGATGGTGCCGAGTTCTTCGATTAAGCCTGTGAACATATTACCTCCTGTACTATTTTTCCAGTGATCATGATATCTTCTCCCATCATTTGCACTTCCAGATTTTCCAGCTGGATAGCGTCTTTCAGCTGATGGAGTCCTTCGCCGCCGATAGGGGATTTCGCCGTTTTTCCTCCGATGAGCTTCGGTGCGATAAAGGCGATGACGCGGTGGATGAGGTGATCCTTTAGCAGTGAGAAGTTCAGCTCTGAGCCGACCTCGATGAGGACACTGTCGATATCCAGATCTCCCAGTGCCTTAACCAGTGCACTTAGGTCCACATGACCTTCCTTTTCTGGCAGGATCAGAACCTGCGCGCCTTTGCCCTTAAGGGCCGTTACTTTTTCAGCGGATGCCTTAGCCGTGGTGGCGATGATGGTGCGACCAGAGGAGTCTGTAAGGTTTAATACTTTTGCGGTGAGGGGTATTCGTCCGTGGGTGTCCACGATAATCCGGTGTGGGTCGACGCCTCCAGGAATTCTGGCGTTTAAGCTGGGATCGTCCGCTAGGACAGTGCCGATGCCCGCCATTATGCCTGCATAACGATGTCTTAGCCTGTGGGCGTATTCACGTGAGGCTTCTGAAGAAATCCATTTGGATTCACCTGAAACTGTGGCGATTTTACCATCCAGTGTCATGGCCGTTTTAAGCACCATGAGTGGTGTACGCGTCTGGATAAAGTGAAAGAACGGTTCATTGATTTTCAGAGCCTCTGCTTCACATATGCCCACAGTGACATCTAATCCATGGTCCTTTAGGTACTTGATGCCCCGTCCGCTGACCAGTGGATTCGGATCCAGCGTGGCCACCACCACCCGCGAAATCCCCTGCGCCACGATGGCCTCCACACACGGCGGTGTTTTCCCGTGATGCGAGCAGGGCTCCAGGGTCACATAAATCGTGGCCCCCTCAGCGGACTCACTAAGCTGGCGGATGGCGTGCACCTCAGCGTGCGCCTCACCATAACGCGCGTGATACCCCACACTAAGGACGCGGCCGTCCTTTACGATAACCGCACCCACCAGCGGGTTAGGGGCCGTCCGCCCCATGCCATTTTCAGCCGCTGACAGCGCCAGGGTCATATAATGGACATCATTTTCCTCATTAGTCCTATACTCATTCTCTATGTTTTCTAAGTTCATATAAAACGCCTCCAGTGTTCCTCGGTAAACTAAACAAATCATACCGTTAGAAAAATAAAAAACCCTGAACCGAAGTCCAGGGCATAAATCGCATGCGGAAAAAAGTCTGCGCAAATAAAGTGGGGTAGTGGGTGAACTAAATGTCCCCTCTATCCAACAAAAAAGCCCCGATCTCAAAAAAAGATCAGGGCACTCGCGCAAAATCACACATCTTCTTCCATCCAGACTATACTGTCGGTCTTGGAGTTACACCAAGTCAACCGCGTGAGCGGCTCGTGGACTATACCACCGGTCGGGAATTACACCCTGCCCTGAAGATTATTCAACTGAGGTAAATATAGCATAGAAAAAGTGTGCCTGTCAATAGCACTATTTATTACTTTCCTGTTTAATCGAGTCGAGATCGGTATATATACTATAATGTTATTATTACAACTATCAAAAAGGCAAAGGGGTAATTAAAATTGAAAAACTTAAAACTTAGAACGAAGATTATTACATTGTCCGCCCTCATTTTAGCCGTCTTTATGGGTTTCATCACCTTGTACATCCTCCCAAATTTCAATCAATTGATTGAAGAACGTACCATCGATAAGCTGGTGGAACTCACGGATGTGGCGACATCAGAAGTCAGAAGACAACATGCGCTATTTGCATCGGGCGGAAAATCCGAAGAGGATGCAAAACTGGACGCGATTGAATCCATAAAAGCACTGCGCTATAATGAAACGGACTATTTCTGGATCAATACCATCGAAGGCATCATGGTGATGCATCCTACGAACCCTAAGCTAGACGGCACCGATATTCTCGGGATTAAAGACCCTGACGGGAAATTTTTATTCCAGGAAATGATCGATGTGGTGAAAGCTGAAGGCAGCGGCGTCGTTCACTACCAGTGGCCTAAACCCGGTAGCGAAAAGCCTCAGCCTAAAATCTCCTATGTGACCAGTATGCCGGAGTGGGGATGGATCATCGGAACTGGGGTCTACGTGGATGACCTTAAGGCCATTGAAACAGCCTTGTTAATTCAAGTGCTCATCGCTCTGGCAGTGATTATACTCTTTATCGTAGGCATCGTGCTGTTAATCGTCGTACCGCTCAGTCGAAACCTTAGACATATCACCTCGAACGCACAAAAATATGCCTCACTGGATTTTACAGAAGACATCTCATTAGCGACTAAGGACGAGCTGGGCAGTATTTCCGAAGCATTTGGTTCTGTGCGGTCTGAGCTAATCAGTGTAATCGGAACCCTTAGTAAGGTTTCAGGACAGGTCGCAACAGATGCCGACCATATTTCACAGAGTGTCAAATCACTGAAGGAAACCTCAGAAGAGACGAACCAATCCATCACTGAAATATCGGCGGTCATCGAAGAGACCACAGCCTCCATGCATCAGGTGGATGAAACGGTTGAAGAAGCGCGTAATGCCATCGAAGTCATCGCTACGAAGGCATCTGAAGGTGCACTGAACGCTTCAGCGGTCAGCGGTCGCGCATTGGCCCTTAAACAGGAAGCCATAGGAAGTGAAGAAACGGCGAAGAAGATCTATAACGATGTGAAAGAGCGTCTGGAAAAAGCCATCGAGCAAGCGAAGGAAGTGGAAAAAATCAACACGTTCCTGGAAGGCATCCTGAGCATCTCCTCCCAAACCCATCTATTAGCGCTGAACGCTTCCATCGAAGCTGCCAGAGCAGGTGAGGCAGGCAGAGGATTTTCAGTGGTTGCCGGGGAAATAGGAAAGCTTGCTGATGAATCCACCACCATGGTGAGTAGCATCCAGCAAACGGTCAATTTCACGAAAGAAGCGGTTGCAGCACTGGTTAACGACTCGACGAATATTCTCGATTTTATCGAAACCCATGTGCTCGGCGACTATCAAAAGCTCATCAAAATCGGCGAACAGTATAACGACGACGCCAGTGTATTTAACGACATCATGATGGAGCTCAGCGCTATTTCTCAGGAGCTTACCAGCTCCATGACGACCATCGCTGCTAACGTGAATAGTGTTTCGCAGGCATCCGAGCAGGAAGCGGAGCAAATCGAAAAAATACTCGCCATGACCGAATCCGTAAAAAGTAGTACAGAGGTATTGGATCACGGCGTTCGTGCCAATAAAGAAAGTGTCGTACAATTAGAGTCTGCTATGTCCAGATTCAAAATTTAATCACACAGGCTCAAATGAACCAAAGGGGGATCACCTTACGAAATGTGAAAGGTGGATCCCCTTTTCTTCGTGTAGACATAGGCGTATAATGAAAGCATAAACATAAGGAGGATGCGCTATGAAAGGCATACATATTGGAACAACAACAATTAAGGCATTTATAATGACTACTTTTACCGCTATTATCATCACCATTCTATCAGCATCACTTGGGTATGCGGAGACGCCAGTGACGCCAGTACCTCGGCTGGATATTTATGGTGTCGAGGAAGGGGATATCATCAGTGGTGAGTTATGGTTCTATTACATCGGCGACCGTCACACCACAGAAACATGGACACTGACCAGTCCGTCCGTCGATATCAGTAGCACGGAGGGTGTCTATACCTACACGCCGCCCCCACAAATGAATGAAGATTTCGTACTGACGGTGACTTCCAAGGATAATTTCGGAAATAAAAATGTGAAAGCGGTGCATTTCACCATCAACCAAAACGCGCCGAGAATCAAGGAAGCCATGTACATGAAACGCACGAAGACAGAGCATCACATCTTGTACACCGTAACACCGAAGACCGCTGATAGGGGGATAACGCTGATAAAAGACGGGAAAACCGTCAATCCTGATGCGTATATGATGAACGGTGTCTTAGTCCTCCATGAGGAAGGCGATTATGAGGTGGTCATCAATGTGGAAGCAAATGGCATCCATGCCCATAAAACACTAAAGCTCACCGTGGATAAAACGCCACCTGTGATTAGTGACTTAAATGTGGAAAACGGCGGGGTATATGCGTCAACGCCGGTTTTAGCGTATAAGATGACGGGAAAGGAATCTATTAGTCTCGATTCTTCAAATAACTATAGAGGTGCCGTGGTGGGAACGACTGAAACAGAATCGGTCGATTATGTGCTATCTTTATATACGTATGATGATTTGGGAAATAGTACACGTAAGTCCATCGCTTATAAAGTGGGAAAAGACCTGGTTCCAGTGCCGTATGATGCGATTCGTGCAGAGGATTATGTGACACTTGATCCTGTTGAGAAGGACAGAATAAAAGACCTGAACGGCAAGTACTACCCAGCATCATCGATCAACGCTTTGCTGCCATCGTTTGTGGTAAAATCATCATCATATTTGGTCTCTAACCACTTTAAGCCCATCTCTGGCCTATTTGCTTTCGATTCAGAATCGACCTTGCAGAAGGGGATGACGGTCACGCTTCCTTATGATGATCGCCTCACTGCGGATGAGGCGAAGCTTTCAGTGTACTGGCTTGATCTAGTGAATAGAAAATGGGTGAATCTACACCCAAGTCTGAACCGAACTGAGAATACGATGACGTTTTTCACGAAAGAGGACGGTTATTTTATCATCGGTGAAGGACATAGATCGTTTAGCGATTTAGCAGCCGTCCCCGAGGCGAAGGATGCCATAGAAACCCTGGCTAGCAGGGGAATCCTAAATGGAAGAGGGGGCTCGCATTTCGAACCATTAGCAGAGGTCACTCGAGCTGAGCTAGCCGCCATGTACGCAGAAGCATTATCACTAAGGTCAGGTGGTCCTGTAGGGTATTATACGGATGTGTACTCTGATTGGTATGCAGATTCATTAAGTTTGGCATTATCGAACAAAATCATCGTATCGCCGGGGCAAAAGGTTTTCCCGATGGCCTATGTGACCTACGATGACATGAGGGGGATGCTCGCCAGAGCCCTAAAGCATAAGGATATGCTAGACACAGAACGGTTCAGCCAGTTTTCGTTTAAAGCACCTGAAGCTTATGTTACACGTGCAGAAGCAGCTGTGATGATATACACCTTGTTAGAAGTAATAGAGTAACAAAAAAACACCCTTTGACTATGACGACTCTGTCATTACATCAAAGGGTGACCTTTTTTATATCGATTATCGCATCGCGATGAATGCGCCACTTACATAAGGGATTAACCAGAGTAACCATACCAGTAGGCTAAATTTGTGGAACGATTTTTGTGAAGCTTCATTCTTTTTCTTAAGAACGATGGCTGCCCAGAGTGCATGGATGAGCATGAGTCCGATGGCGAAACCGCCTGTGATCGCGTGCCAATTGATGCCAGAAGCGACGACTTCGCTACCTTTAGCGATGACGCTCATGGTGATGGTGCCTGAGGTATCGAAGAAGAGACCGATGAGGAAAAGGATGAGGTGCTTTGGTTCGAGCTTGCCTTTTCGGTGCTCTGCCCAGACGCCCCAAGTGTAAAATACAAGTGCCAAGCTAATCATAATAATCGCTAAAATTAAAAGTGGTTCCATAATGTTTTCTCCTTTAGATTTTCAAATTAGTTTCCGCTTTTTACGGACTTTATCAATCGGTTTAAATTCTGTGACAGAGCGGCCTGTTCTTCCAGGCTAAAGTCTTTTACTAGGGTATCCAGTACCCCAGACATATGCGATCTGAACTGCATGGCCAGCTTTTTCCCGGCCGGGCTAAACCTGATCCATACGGTTCTTCGGTCGTTTTCATCGTGATGTTTTTCCAGGATATCCATGGCGACCATTCTGCTGACGATGCCGGACACCGTGCCCTTAGAAAGTGACATTTGCTGACAGAGGGTAGAGATGGTGGTCTTACCTTCATGTCCGATGAGCTTTACCACCAGTAGCTGCTGAGGCGTCAGATGACCACCCTTGCTATTAGCATCCTCAGCAGTACACGTGTCACTATGAGCAAAGCTGAGGTTAATCTGTGCGTACAGCTCGCGAATCTGCTGTAAGATTTGAAAGGCGTAGTTGTTTTCCATGTGATGCCCCCCTCGAAAATAGTTCGCATTAAAACAGTTCCTATGCAAACTATATTATCAGCATGTAAAACGGATGTCAACAGGACTAACAGAAGAATTTTGTTAAGTTAATGGTTTAATTTAGAGGGTATATATGCACTGGAAATCAACTCAGTATAAGGAGGCCCCTATGAAACTGCTTGAAACCTATGACGATCGTTTAGAAGAATTACTCGAGCAAGAGAACCGACTGACCTTTAAGTCTTTCACCCATAAGGATGCCCATGAAATAGGTGAGCGCCTGTATGAACTCGCCTGTGAGCGGAAGCTCCCCGTGGCCATCGATATCCAGCAAAACGGGCAAACCATGTATCATGCGGCTCTACCTGGAAGCTCCCCTGATAACGACTCCTGGATCATCCGAAAGTCCAATATCGTCCATCAGTTCCATCACAGCTCTTACTACATGAGCGTGCATCTGGAGCAGGCGGGCAGTAGCATCAGTGAGCTCTATCTTCTAGATGGCCATAAGTTTGCCGCTCACGGCGGCTCTTTTCCCATCATCGTAGAAGGGGCAGGGGTAATCGGCGCCATCACGGTTTCAGGTCTTCCGTCCGAAGACGACCACGCACTGGTGGTGGAGGTCCTTTCTGATTATTTACTCACATGATGCCATAGAACTAACGTCATAAGCGCATAAAAAATCACGGGATACAGTTAGGAAACCTTTTCGGAATCCTATCTGCCGCTCCGTGATTTATTTTTTTGTCGGGAATATTTCTAACGTGACTTTCGATTACTCATAGAATTCGATGCGATTTTTTCCGTTACGCTTCGCATGATAGAGTGAAAAATCCACCTGTCTAAACATCTCATCGAAATCCTTAATGCTCTGGTTATAGACGACGACACCGATGCTGATGGTGACATGGATTTCCTCACCGGTAACCGTTCTAAACGTCGTTCGTTCCACCAGGTCCTTAATGTGCGAAAGTACCTTAAAGGTCGATGCGATTTCGCCCACATCGAGGATTAATGCGAACTCCTCACCCCCGATTCGGGCGAAAAAGTCAGAGGTTCTGAGATGGTTTTTGATCACTGAGGCCATCTCTTTAAGGACGATGTCGCCCACGGGATGTCCCCAGGTGTCATTTACATGCTTAAAGTCATCGATGTCGAAAACCACCAGTGCAAAGGGTGAGGTGTTACCATTATAAAAACGCTTTGCTGCCGTCTCCGTAAACGACCTGCGGTTAAACAGCCCTGTGAGTGAATCGACTTCACTAGCCAGCTTAAGCCGCGCATAATACTTCGAAAGCTGTAATGCGAAATAGAAAAACACCACACTAAAAATCCCGGTTACCGTGAGAATCGTCGCCAGCTGCACCACCACTGCCTTAGAAGCGTCTATAGGGACGATCGGATTAATCGTCATAAGCTGTGTCATAAAGAGAAGCACTACCGTGCACACGATGGAAAAATAGATCATCAACCGCTCGCGCCTCACACTGAGGTCATAAATCATGAACGCCTGCGGAATCATGAGGTAAAGGATGTTATAAACACCACCAGAGGTCCCCAGCATGATGAAGATGGACACCACCATCTGTGTAAAGCTTAGAAGAAGTAATAAGGACTTTGCCACGAAAAAATACCGCTGCTTTAGCATGACATAGATCATCATAAAAGAGGCGATAATCGCCATACTGGAAGGCACCGCGTCATAGGCGTGGAGCACGAATACCGCCAGTGCCAGCCATCCGAGTAACGTTCCTACGATCAAAGTGGTGATGAGGTAGACGCTCTTAACACGGGCGTCCAATTGGTCAGAATATCCTAAAAACTTCGCTAACTGCTTCATATATTTCACCTGATTATTATTTTATCCATTTTGTTGTTTATTATGATGATATCATTATATTCTTAAATTCCGTTTTGTCAATTCCTCCGTAGCACACGACATTTTAGTGGAAATAAAACTTCGACAGGGACGAAAATGAAATAAATGCTTCAAACATAGGAATTTTATTTCAAAAAAGTGTCGATAATTGAAATAAACATGGTATAATGAATCATCTTAATTCAATTTGGAGTTTGTATGAATGATCGATCCGGCTACTTTAAAATAAACCTAACAGGTGAGCTTCAGTACAAATCGTTTTATCCGATGCCTTTGCCGCCTGAGCCGCCTATAATCATGGATGATGAGATGATTTCGCTTCTTTCAAATGCAAATCGGAGCATGGGCATTCTAGAAGGAGTTTCTAATCATGTTTCAAACATCGATTTATTTGTTTCCATGTATGTTAGAAAAGAAGCGCTTTTATCTTCTCAAATTGAAGGAACACAGGCAACGCTTGATGATATTCTAGATCCTAATCTGGAAAACAATATTAATCTAAATATTTCAGAGGTCATTAACTATATAAAAGCATCGAACACTGCATTCTTGCTATTGAAAGAGCTCCCGATCTGTAATCGATTGATTCGCTCCGTTCACGCTGTACTGATGGATGGACTTCGAGGGAGTGAGAAAAATCCAGGTGAGTTTAGAAGAAGTCAAAACTGGATTGGACCAACTGGGAGTACACTAAAGAATGCACGCTATATTCCTCCGAACACAGAAGATATGGAAATGGCTATGTCAGCACTTGAAAACTTCATAAATAACCAAGAGAATCACTTGGATCCTTTAATTAAAATAGCGTTAATACACTATCAGTTCGAGACGATCCATCCATTTCTAGATGGGAATGGACGAATCGGGAGATTATTAATCACTTTATTTTTGAGGGAGCAAAAACGCTTAAGTTATGAAGCACTTTATATCTCCTATTTTTTTAAACGAAATCGAATTGAATATTATGATCGCCTTATGGAAGTGAGGTTAAAAGGTAACTATGAGCAGTGGGTCAAATTCTTCTTAAGAGCAGTGGATGAGTCTGCTCTAGATGCCATTCAAACGATTGAAGCGCTAATTAAACTACATGAGGTAAATAGTAATCATATCTTAAATTCAATCAAATCGCCTAAGACGATCTTGAGGGTATTTGAGTATGCTGAGAAAAATCCTATTTTGGACATAAAAAAGACCAGTGAAGCACTCAATATCTCATTTAATACAGCTGCCACAGCCATCAAAAATCTCGTGTCGCTAGGGATTCTTTATCAGACCGAGAATGTAAGCAGAGGAAGAATTTTTTCATATGAAGCCTACCTTTCCATATTAAGAAAAGACACGGAAATCATCTAAAAAAAGGAGTGGCGCCATGACCATCAACCTACTGAAACACTTCCTGCAAAAAAAAGAAGCCTTCTACCCCATAGGCCTGACAGTTCAAACTGGAGAACACCCTTTAGAAATCGTAGGGATAAAAAGAACGAAGAAAGAGACGATTTTGGTCGCACTTGAGAAGGTGGACGACGGGTTAGACGCTGCACAGGCCAGTGAGTATATGCGCTTTGAAAACGAGGGTCCTCATCGCTTTACTAACCGAACAGTCATGAAGCGCCATTCGGAGCCGAGGGTTCAGCATGGTTACCATCACCTGCGTAAAGTCTTCATCGATGGACACGATTTTGATGTAAAATCCTATGAAACGCGGCGCGTGATGCAGACTGAACTGGAAAGCATTCTGGATCTGTATGAGTTTATGCGCGCTGGATGGTCCTCTGATGTTTTTGATCATGCGGTGATGGATGGTTTAATGATTATAAGGGCGATACTTAGGGGTGATGGCATAGAAACATTGGCACCGAATAAAATATCAGAAATCACCTTCGAGAGACACCCCTATCCAGAACACCATTACGTAGAAAAACCGATGACACTGGCCATCGGCGAAGACTTTCCGGATAAAGTTTTCTTTGAAGCGATCGATTCCCATGAAAAGCAGTGGGCACAAATCCACCGCGTGTCGCTTACAGATATCTACGAAACGGTTGAGACGAATCTTAACGACCCGAAGATGCTGGAACATGTTTCACCCGAACAACTAGCGAACATGAAACGAGAAATGGAGAAAAATTTCCAGAGTATATGCCCGAGAGGCATGCACCTTCCTGTCATCGAGTATGAATGTGAGCAGGACATCACCCTTCAGTTTTATCACTTAGACTATCTCGAAGCAAAGCCCAGCAGTGGTGGTGTAAGTGCCTTCGGATTTATTATGGGCTCTGATAAGCAAGTAGGTAAGTGGGGATACCCCATAAAGGTCTGTGTCATTCAGCATGCAGTGCCTAAGGATACAGAGGCCTTCGATGTTGAGCTTTTCAGCTTTTCACGGATGATGAAATAACCTTTAGCACTTCTCCTAAGAAATCCATCTCAGGCATACGGTAGGGAAGTCCGCGACGCGGGTCGTGTTTTTTACCCATATACGTAATCGCTTGAACCGGGCAGTAATTATAACACCTTAAGCACAGTGCGCATTTGCCAGCTGCTTTAGGTGTTTTTTCATCCTCACTTAGATTCTTCATAGGGCAAATTCGGATACAGAGCCCACAGTTCGTACAGGCCTCAGCGTCGAAGCCGATATCGTCTGTGAAGCGGTTATAGTATTTTCTAAAAGGGCCACGCTGCATGAGACCTAGCATATGGGAAAAAGGCTGATCAGCGACGATTCGCGCTTGATCTTTTTTTATGTCCTCCGCAAATCCACTAATTTTCTTATGAGCCTTATCCAGAACCTTCTTGAGCTTGATCGGATCGTTTGTGTAGCGGAAAATCGCTTTAAACGGGGTCACGCTAATGTTATTCGGCATGAAAATATGTGCACTACCACTTAGCGCAAAGCGTTTCGGCAGAAATTCCCGTATAAGGACACCGCCACCCCCTGAGAATTGCCACTGGGTGACGATAGAGTAGGTTTTTATGGTGCGCTCACCTAAAGGCAGCCTCATAAGAAACTGCTTCATAGGTAAGGGTAAGTCAGAGCCGTAAATCGGATAAGCGAATACCACTTGATCCAGCGTATCGATAATCGCAGTAAAATCCAGTGGTGCTTCGATAGAGTATACGGGACAGTTCTGTAAGCGCTCTGCAAGCTGGTTTGCAGCCCAGAGCGTATTACCAGTGCCAGAAAAATAGAAAATAGCGTTTTTAGTCATCATAGATGGCACCGTTTTTTTAGTTCATCGTAAAACGCTTCCCTTTTTAGAGGAGAGATATACGTCGTTCCCGTGATGAACCCCTTTCCTTTTTGTCTGATTTCAATCCGCTTGCTGGACAGTGCCATACTGCTCAACAGACCATTTGCGAGCTTTATAGAGGCGATGTTTTCATAGCGGATTTTCTCCACGAACGGGCCGCAGCGGCAGTAAAGGATTTCTTCGCGAAGCTCATAATAAGTTCCTAATAAAATCCAAGTAATGAAGGCAAATGTAGGTACGCCCACCCCATAGCCGATAAGCCGTTCATTCTCAGGTACGGTCACTAAAGTAAAGCCCATAATCCCTAAAGAGAACAGCAATAGTGCTCCGACCCACCAATCCACCTTTGAACGCATATGATAAACTTCCATCAGGACCTCCAATATATATAAAATCTTTTATACATTATATCAAAAGCGATTGAAAAGTTAAAACACTAATGATAAGATAATGTTTAGTGTGTAATCATTACAAAATCATATTTATTATAAAAATAAAACGAAATACAAAGAGGTCGTTATGGGCAAAAAATATCTCAGTCTTTTTTTATCATTTCTGTTATTAGCTGTCGGCGTTTTTCCATCTCAACTATCACTAAATACCTATGCAGCCGGCTCAGATGTCACTGCATTAATCACTGACAAGGTGGTGGTCGTTAAGCAAAATGGTACGGTAATCCCTGAAAACGGCACACTTGATTTCGATGAAAACATTGATGTGCGTTTCGAGTTCAGTGTTCCCGTTTCCGGTGATGGATTGACAGATCCAAATATCGTTCATCAAAATGATACAGCCTCATTTTTAATCGCTGAAGGATTTACGTTACAAAGTGCGGCATCTTTTGAATTACAGTTCAGTGGAATAAAGGTAGGCACGCTTACGATTGCAAATAGCGCACCTAATAAACTTATCGCCAATATTCTTTTTGATGGATCTGAGGATGTCTTCGATGGCGACTTTAGCGATGTGAATTGCTACTTTGATGCTTCTTTAAAATACACGGATCACACGAGCGGGAGTACCGATCAAGATTATAACATCACGATTCTGAATAAAGCCTACACCATACATGTCCCAGCCCTACCGGTGGTCGTAACTGGCGAAAAAGAAGGGATAAAGAACGGCGAATTTATCGATTGGACAGTGAAAGTTGAAGCGAAACAGGGCACAGACCAAGTGGATTTAAGTGGCTTCTCTTTTTCTGATAACCTCGCAAATGTGGGGAGTCTCGTGGGGACCTTTAAGATGGGGAACACAGCCGATGGTGTAGGTGCAGTTGACTTAGCACCACAACCTACACTCGATGGTTCAACCTATTCTACCACTTTTGGTGCAGGTACAATCGGTCCTAAGTATTTGTTCTTTAGAACGGCCATCGCTCAAGATTTGGTTTCGAACGGAAACCGAACCATTACGAACACAGCACGAATCCTCAAAGACGATGTGGTTCAGCTAACTATTTCGGATAGTGTAACATTTCCGAACCAGTGGATCGAAAAATCAGCTGGAACCATCACGGTTAACAAAGATGACCCAGTGAATCATGTGGGACGTATCACCTGGAAGATCGTCGTCAACCATATGGAGGCGACCCTTCCAAATGCAATCGTGACAGATGTTCTGGATTCAAAGCTCCAGTGGGAGTCCGCGCGATGGACCACCTGGAATTCGGTGACCGGTGACTGGGAAGCGCTATATACGAACATTCCAGCAGAACCTATTAATGGCGCGTATGCCCTTTCTAACGACACCATCGGTGGTATTCCACACCTGACGAAAAAAGCGATTTTAGAAATCACAGCACTAGTGAAGCCCGAATATAATGTGGGCCATGACGTTCAAACGATTAATAACTCAGCTACCTTATCCTGGGATGCTATGGTGGGCAGCTCAGGCATTGGTAGTGGAAATAAACAAGCAAACATCGGGATGTATCCGATCGTAAAATCAGGAGGAACTTATAATCCCGTAACGCATGAGGTACCATGGTCCGTTACAGTAAAAGCTTCTGATGTAAATGCAGACTTAAGAGTCTTAGATCTACTGGTTTATGACACGACCTTTAACGTGGCAAACGTCGCCACTATCGAAGGAAATCCTGCAGCAGGAAGTCTTTTACACATTAGTGCAGCTGATTTACAGAAGCTAACCCCCTCTTATAGTCAAAAATATAAAACGACATCTTTTGAGGGGACTGATTTAAAGCTCACGGTTTATCCCCTTAAAAATGCTTCGGGAAATACCATCGCTGAGGTGCTTCTCATCACTGAAAACACAGAAGGAGGCATCGATGTATCGGGCGGGGACAGAGCCTTTACCTATAACACAGTTGTGACTAACCCAGCGATTTATGCTGCTAACGGTTCTAATACCGTGCGAAATTATGCTTCCCTTTTTAGCGCGAGCATCGAGCTCAATGAATGCTCAGCTTCTGTAACAGCAGCATCGACCATGACTTCTAAAAACATGCTCACTGCCACTAATGCTTCTGATGTCCATACAAATCGTAATTCAACAGCGGCTACGAACGCCACGGGGTTCAATTATATCGATAAGTCAGTGGTGTTTAGGCTCTATGTTAACCGAAACGGCATCGCGAACCTAACGGGAGATCTGACGACGGATGTTACGAAATCCCTGGGAACGATAACAGTGACGGATACATTACCAGCCGGTTGGGAGTTTATCGATATCGCACCTGGTAATCCCTTTTATCTTTATGAAGGGGAACGGACTGTGAATGGAGGAACTGTGACCATCACAGCAAAAGAAACGGAAATCTCTGGCACCTTACCAGGATTCAGCAGTGATTTTAGCTTATCTGGTAAAGCGAGCTTTGAGTTCCAAGCTATGGATCAACCCTATGTAATCTATGTTAAAGCGAGACCTACTACTGGCACACAAGCCCAGTATTTTAGCAGTAATCTCGTGACCAATGTGACGAATACTCTGAATTTTAAAAGCGTGAACTGGTCAGGACATAGTACCACGACACCTGTCCAAATTACCAGCCAAATCATGGATAAGACCTATACACTATCAAACCCGGTTAATGGCCTCGTTTCGTGGAAAATCGATTATAAGCCTTATGAACTCAACCCAGCAAATCCGCTTGGATCAAACCTTCGCATCGAAGACACGCTACCATTAGGGATGGACCTTATTCTAGATGCCAATGGTAACCTGGATGTAGTAGCGAGTCAAATCACCGTGCATGAACTCGATTTGCAGCTGAATGGGACTTATACGGTAGGCAGTGTGGTGCCACTCACTATAGGCGATAACCTCGAGTATGATTTTGCGACGCGCGTATTGACATACAAAATACCGAACAGTGCTCCAGAAAAAGGGTATCGACTCTCTTATTTAACCGAAATCAATGGAAACCCGGGTGCAACGCTCACGAACACTGTGAAGCTAATCGGCACTGATTTCTCACAGGTTAATACGAATCGTCCCTATACAATAGCGGCGGCAGATGCAGGTGCCACCATGGTTCGAAGTGGCTGGGTGGAAATTACTAAGGTTTCAAATGGAACACCATTATCTGGCGCGAAATTCGCTATTACGACACTTGATGGGACGCGTGTACTCAGAAGTGGCACGACAGCTGGTGACGGTAAGCTCATCCTAAGGGGACTCCCAGCAGGTGATTACCTTTTAAAGGAAACGGAGGCGCCTGCAGGCTATGTACTTTCCACACGTGAGTATGCACTAAAAGTGGTAAAGAGCGGTGATGTGAGCACTACCTCCATCGATGGGAAGAGCGGAGCAGATAGTCATAAAATTACCGTCGAAAATCATGCAACAGGGGCTACTGGTCATTTAAAAATCGAAAAGAAAGTCGCCGGAAATCTCGGGGATCAGACGAAGGCCTTTAGCTTTAGTCTCGAAGTGGAAGGTGCCACTGGCGCATACGCGATTAAGAGAATCGCTGCAAACGGATTAGTCACTTTCGGAGAACTGACATTTGTAGGCGAAAAAGCGACGATTCAACTAAAACATAACGAATCATTAGAACTCCAGAATATCCCAGTAAATGCCGATTATATCATCACTGAGGACGCAACAACTCTCAGTGGACATATGCCGACGCCATCTGGGGATTCCGTAGAAAAAACAGGAAATATCGCCTCAGGAATCATCGCTGCAGATACTACTAAGACGGTAATCTTTACCAACTATAAGCAGTCAGTACCAGACGTACCAGAGACGACACAGCCTGTGACACAGCCGAAAACAGAAACAAGTACTGAACCGACCACAGGTGATCCTGCTCAGCCGACCACGGAACCAACCGTGCAATCCACTACCGAGGTTACCATAGTCGATCAACCGAAGGAGGGAAAAGTTCCTGTTACTGAGGGGGGAATACCAGAAATTAAAAAACCTCCTAAAAATGGGGAGGTTATCATCAAGGAAGATGGCAGCTGGACCTACACACCAGATCCTGGCTTTAAAGGGACTGATCAATTTGAAATCGTCATCATCAGTCCTGACGGCGATGAGGAAATCTATCTCATAGATCTGGAAATCGAAGATGTGCCATTAGGACCGGGAAGCCCGGAGAAATTGCCTCAAACGGGACAAGCTTCTCTGGCGTGGATGACATGGATAGGGGCATTAATCACGGCTCTGGGTGTTTTCTTAAAAATTAAGCGTTAAACCTTACAAAAGCGCAATCCAGTAAAAGTTGGATTGCGCTTGTTTTTAGTGAAAGAGTGTTTAAACTATAGGTATGCGTGTATTAATTAATTACGAGGAGGTGATGCCTGATTGGGACAAAAGGGTAAAATTGACGACCGCTATTTTAAATCCGTGTTTGAGCATTCACCCACCAGTATTCAGATTTATGGGGTTGATGGCTATTTAAAAAGCTATAATGACGCCTTTGAAGCCCTGTTTAATACGGATGCTTCACCATTCGTCGGGGTCTATAATATCTTCGAGGACCCACAGCTCATCGATTCTGGCATCATAAACCTCGTGAAACGCGTGGTGGAAGGAGAGACCATCGAAAACCTCGTCTCGCGCTATGATGCGTCGCGTATGAATGGCAGAGAGCGGTGGCTACGCACCTTCATGTTTCCAGTAAAGGATCAAAACCAAAGGGTCATCGATTTCGTCATCATGCATGAGGATGTCACCGACCTAAAAAATCACGAGCTCTATCTGGAAAAAATCATTTGAGAGCGCACCATGGAACTCGAACGTGTGAATAAAGAGCTCGAACAGCTGTCGAAAATCGATGTACTCACGACACTCTTCAACCGACGGGCGTTTGACGCGGTCTTTGAAGCAGAATACCAGCAATCGATTCAGACGGGTAATCCACTATCACTGATCCTCATCGACGTGGATTACTTTAAGACCTATAATGACTGCTATGGCCATCAAAGTGGGGATGTCTGCCTTCAAAAGGTAGCCGCGGTGATCAAAGAAAATGCGCAGCGAAGCGCAGATCTGGCGTCACGATATGGCGGTGACGAGTTCGCAGTGATTTTACCGCGAACAGATACTGCCGAAGCCCTAATCATCGCGGAGCATATCCGAAAGGGTGTCGAAGCGGCGAACATCCCGAACCAATCCTCACCAGTGGGACATGTGACACTGAGCATCGGGATTAAAACCTTTTCTAAGAACATCGACTGCAGCCGTGAGCTCTTCTTTAACGAAACAGACCTTGCATTATACCGGGCGAAGAATACCGGTAAAAATAAATCAGTTCTATTTTAAACCCTACAAAAACAGAACGCTACTAGTGATAATCTCACAAGTAGCGTTCATTTATTTTACTTATAAAAATCCCCATTAAAGAACCGATGAGAGCCATGAGCATATCGTTCTGCGTATCCCAGTTATCGCCCTGGAGACCGAGGACATAGGCTTGAGGATAACCCGACACCACGGTGGCGAGGTATTCGGTCAGCTCGTAAACAGCGCTGATGCCCATGGAAACACAGATGATCAGGAAGTAAAAGAACCAGTCCTTCTTAAGCTTAGAGCGATAAAGGAGTAGCTCATAGGCCATGATGGCAGGGGTTAGCCCCTGAAATAGATGTCCCACGCGGTCGAAATAGTTTCGGCCGAGGTCGAACGTGGCCGAGAGCATATCAAACAGGGGATTCGTGCTATAGGTGTATTTCGCCCCGGTGAGCATCACCAGAATATGGAGAAATGCGATGAAGTACGCCATGCGGCTGAACTCATAATACCGATGCGTCATCACCAGTCCGAACCACAGCAGCGCAGCCGGTAACGAAAACAGCATCCACGCAGGCGTGTTCGTATGACCGATAAATGAGTAGAGAAAATATAAAAAGGATATGACGACCAAGCTCATGTGATACGTATGACGCCTTAAAGGATTCATAAGCCACCCCGATTAATAGTCAGTTTGCTATTTCTATAGTTACCCTAAAATAGTTGTTCGTAATCCTCTACCAGCACATCCACCGAAGCATACCGATCAGCAGGTGAGAACGCCATACACTTTTGAATCACCGGAATCAGTGGCTTTATCGCCAGACTCGGCAGCTCATTATCACCTAATGTATGAAGCAGCGAAATCCGCTTATGATCCGGATCCTCACCGGTTAGAAGGAAATACAGTGTGGCCCCGATTCCGAAGATATCAGACGTAGCCGTCGTTTGGGAAAAGCCGTACTGCTCAGGTGCAGCATAGCCCTTCGTTCCCACGATAAAGGTATCCGCATCACTGGTGTCGGAAGTCTTCCGCAGGGTTTCGATATCGATAAGTGACAGCGTCAGCGCTTCATCTAGCACGATATTATTAGGTTTCACATCACGGCAGATAAGAGGTGGATTCTGATGATGAAGGTACGAAAGCGCATCACATAGCTGACGGATGATATTTAGCGCATCCGTCACATTAAACGGCCCATTTTCCTTTACCAGTGAGTACGCATCTCGACCAGGCGCATAAGCCTTCACGATAAAGTAATACTTTTCGCCCTCACGCCACTTTACCATAGGGGCGATGTTCGGATGGTCCAGAGAATTAAGGACATCGAAGTTATACTGGATGCCATTTTGCTTTTCGATGGCCTTTAAGATAAAGCGCTTTTGATCCGATTTATGTTGAAACACATAGATTTGACTGTTAGGACCAGTGTAGATGGCGTTCTGGATTTCCACGTCATCAGAGAACAGCTCCTCGAAGTCCATGTTATAGAGCTCAAACTCGATGCTCTCCTCAAAAGGGGTTCGTCTCGGAGCCGCTTTTTTTCCGCCACTGAGCTGCGCCTTAATCTGATTCAGCTCATAGATTTTCTTAAAGTATTTGTCTAGGATAATGATGGCGGCGATACCGGCCGCTATCAGCGCGATAAAGAACCCTGTAAATAATGCAGGATGTGCCTCACCATAATAGAAGTTCGGAGAGGTAAGTAATAGAAACAGGATGATGATCACAGTGACGACGAGTGTTACCACCGATAGCGTGATCTGATAGCGCTTAATATAAGACTTGTTCTGGATGAGCTTATGGACGTGCTTTCTGAGCAGTAGAAAAACGATCCCTAAGAAGACCAGATAGGATATGATCACCAGTATAACGCCCAGCCATGCAGTCATAGGGTTGCTTGAATATACCATATCAATTGCAAATGGCTCGATCGCACTTATAACGATATCCATCATAAATAAAAATCCCATGGCGATGGCACTAATCCACATGGACTGGTTAAGGTTGACGCGCCCGAACAGCACTAAAGAGCAGGCGATGACGAAAAGAGAAAGCGGGATCCTTAAAAACGGGGTAAGCACATAATAAAATGGTATAGTGGCTGCATGACATAACCAAAAGCCGATAGTATGCTTCAGCTTCATTTGTTTTATCTCTGGATTAAGCATCAGCGTACATAGGGGAATTGCTCCTAGGATTATCCATAAATGAATGGCCATCATCTGTATACTTTCGTTCATTATCTTCTTTAACCTTCCTATAACGAGAGTTCAAAATGGTGGCGCATATAGCGCAACCGATTTTATTATAACCATCTCTGTCAAAAAAGACATCTTTCATTACCTTACATTTCATTCGTTTCCAGCATTTCCCTAGGACTTACACCCTATGTTGAGATGATAAAATTTTCTTACATACCTTGCTAAATCGTATGATTAAATGCCCCCTTATATCCCTGATTTATGCCCATCACGCATTGAACCTAGGGGCAAAAAATGTTATCCTAAATGCGATACGCGAATTGTGAATAAATTATTAACGTGAGGATCTCTATGAGGGTTCAAAGGCGTCCCGCAGACGATACATATTTATGGACTGCATTACATATTAAAACTGAAAAGCCCATACACCATAAGCTTCGGTAAACACCGAGGCTATTCGTCGTTTTTGAACACTTAAGTGATTCCCCATAGACCGAAGGGGGGACATCATGCCCAGATCGTTTAAGTTGTATAACCGGTTCAGTCCGAAAATCGAAGAACTCCGGGTCGTCCCGCAGACACCTGGCGTCGTCGTAACCCTGTCGAACTACCTACAGGATTTACCCATCCCGCTACGCACCGCCACCTTTAACTACTATAAGAGCAGCCCCATCCTCTATATCGGCACCACGAACAACCTGCGCGCCCGCCTAAAGGATCACCTACAGCTCACCGCGCAAAACTCCACCCTGAGAAAGAGCCTCGGCACGCTCCTGGAACTGGACCGCCATCACCTCACGCGCCGCACCTACCAGTTCACCAGCGACCACGAAGCCCAGCTCAGCGCCTGGATCTATGAAAACCTCTACTTCCTCTACCTCCCCACAGAGGACATAGATGGAGAAGAGCTCCAGCTCCTCGCCGCCTATAACCCACCCATGAACCTACGCATCCGCGACAACCCCGTGAATGCCGAGTTCCGGGCCTACCTCACCGAGCTGCGCAAGTGACATTTCTATGCAAAATGTATAATTTTATGTAGCTACCGTTTGCTATGATAAATTAGGCGTTGTGCCAATCCTCCCGCCACACAGAGGTGGGGCGTAGTGAGAGAGATAGAGCATGTGAAGTACATTTTACGAGGTGCAAGCATGAACTTATTAATTATCGGCGCTGGTGGACACGGTCACGTGGTAAAAGAAACCGCACAAGCACTGGGAATCTATAAGAAAATCGATTTTATCGATGACAGGTCAGATATCGCCATCGGAACCTGTAATGAACTTGAGAGATTTAAAGAGTCATATACTGACGCTTTCGTCGCGTTCGGTGATAATGCGTTAAGATATACCTGGTTTTTGAAAGCTAAAGAACTGGGGTATCACATCCCAGTACTCGTTCATCCGAGAGCCTATGTCAGCCCTTCTGCCATTATAGAAGAAGGTGTCGCCATATTACCGAATGCTGTGGTAAATACACGAGCTAGGATAAAAGCTGGAACGATAATCGGTATAGGAGCATTAATTGATCATGATGTCACTATCGATGAATGCTGTCACATTAATTCAGGAGCCATCGTCATGGCAGGAAGCCACATAAAAAATCTCACCAAAGTAGATGCTGGTGAGGTCATGAAATCTCAAAACTAAATATGACTTACATAGGAGTAATACCATGAATTACCTAAAAATCAAAAGATTAATCGACATTTTACTGTCAGGAATCGGATTAATCGTTTTATCACCCATTTTTTTAGCGATTATCATCGCCATTAAACTAGACTCAAAAGGTCCTGTACTGTTTAAACAGAAACGTGTAGGAATCCATAAAAGCCATTTCAATATCCTAAAATTCAGAACCATGCGGATCGATACACCGAAGGATACGCCGACACATCAATTAGCAAACCCAGAACAGTGGATTACTAAAGTAGGTAAGTTCCTACGTAAAACCAGTCTCGATGAACTCCCACAGATCATCAACATTTTTAAAGGCGAAATGAGTATCATCGGACCACGACCGGCCCTTTGGAATCAATACGATCTCATCGCAGAACGTGACAAGTATGGTGCAAACGATGTCCCGGTAGGCCTCACAGGCTGGGCTCAGATTAATGGTAGAGATGAGCTTGAAATCGATGTGAAGGCAAAACTTGATGGAGAGTATACTAAGAAGATTGGGTTGTTGATGGATATCAGATGCTTCTTTGGGACGATTTTTAGTGTGCTTAGAAGCGAAGGTGTTGTTGAAGGTGGGACAGGAAGACAGAATAATTGATATTTGGAGCAAAAATGAAAAGAGTTCTAATTACTGGTAAGAATAGTTACATAGGTACATCTGTTGAGATTTGGTTAATGAAAGAACCTGAAAACTATCAAGTTGATTCGATCGACATGAGGGACGGAACATGGAAGGATAAAGATTTTAGCTCATTTGATGTTGTATTTCATGTTGCAGGAATAGCACACGTATCATCTGATCCTCAGATGGAGAATCTTTACTATAAAGTAAATAGAGATCTAACTTTTGAAACTGCTGAAAAAGCAAAAGCAGAAGGTGTAAAGCAGTTTATTTTTATGAGTAGTATAATAGTTTATGGTGATAGTAGCAGTAGCAAAAGAGTAATTGATAAGAATACAATACCAACACCAAGTAACTTTTATGGAAGTAGTAAGCTTCAGGCAGAGGAAAGAATCAAGACATTAGAGAGCGATAATTTTAAGATAGTAGTACTAAGACCACCAATGATTTATGGAAAAGATTCTAAAGGAAATTATCCGAAGCTTGCAAGTATGGCTAAGAAAACACCTTTTTTTCCTAATTTTGATAATGAACGGAGTATGCTACACATTGATAATCTTTGCGAGTTTATTAAAGTCATGATTGACAATGAAGAAGCAGGACTGTATTTCCCACAGAACGAAGAATATGTTAAAACTAGTGAACTAGTAAAGGCTATAGCTGAAGTTCATGGAAATAAGATTATTATGACCAAGATATTTAATCCAATGTTAAGAGCATTATTTTGCATCAAAATTGTTAATAAGATTTTTGGTAATATGGTTTATGAGAAGTCTTTGAGCAACTATAAGGTGAACTATTGGGTTATTGATTTTAAACATTCTATCAAGATTACTGAAAAATAACTAAATTTAGATGAGGATGAAAATGGAAGATTTAACAGCAATTATTTTAACAAAAAACGAAAGTAAAAATATTATAGCTTGTTTAGAATCTATTAAAGGATTTGCGAAGAGAGTAGTAGTTATTGACAGTGGTAGTACAGATGATACAGTAGACCTTGCAAAACAATACAATGCAGATGTTTTCATTAATGAGTTTGAATATTATTCAAAACAATTTAACTGGGGTATTGATAACGCAAACATAGATACTAAGTGGATTTTAAGACTAGATGCTGATGAAAGATTTACTCCTGAACTGTGTAAAGAAGTAGCTATTTTAATGAATAAACATAAAGATGATGATATTAATGGTATTACTATGGAAGCATGGTTGTATTTCTTAGATAAAAGAATAAGATATGGAGTGAGAAAAAAAAGAAAATTAATGATTTTCAAAAATGGAATCGGGCGAATTGAAGATAGAAAAAGAGATGCACATTCAATACTGTCTGAAGGAAAATCAATATCAACAAAAGAGAAATTTATTCATTATGATTTCAAAGACTTAGATAGTTTCATTTCAAAGTATAATTTTTATGCAACAAAGGAAATGCAAGATTATATTGATTATATTCAGGGAGACTCAAGTTCAATAAATACCGATTCAACAATTAAGAATACAAGAAAGAAAAAATTTGGGATGTACTATAAAGCTCCGATGTTTACAAGAGCTTGGTTGTGGTTTATTTATAATTATATTTTCAGATTAGGTTTTCTCGATGGAAAGGAAGGTTTAATGTTCCATTATTATGAATGTTACTGGTATCGATTTTTAGTTGATTCAAAGATCTTAGAATACAAGAAAAGTACTATGCAATAATTTATTTAAATATATTTCTACTGAAATGTCTATTTAGTCGTGAATGAAATAAGTGAAACTCTTTCACTTACAATTATAAAACAATTAGTATCGATATTAGATGGAGGAATAAGTGAAAAAAATAAAATTGTTAATAGTTGCGACAACAAAATTTGATGCTGATGGAATAACAAATGTAATACTAAATTACTATAGAGCAATGGATAAATCTGATATGCAAATCGATTTTATTGTACCAAACAAAATTAGAGCAGAAATCGAAAACGAAATTAAAACAAATAATGGCAACATTTTTGTTGTTAATGATAGAGTGAAAAATCCAATTAAATATATGAAATCAATATATAAAATAATGAAAACTAACAATTACAATATTATTCATTCACATGGTAATAGTTGTACATTAGCATTAGAAATGGTTTCTGCTAAGTTTGCTGGGATACAAGTAAGAATTGCACATAGTCACAATAGTACTTGTAAACATATTTTTGCACATGTTATTTTGAGACCTTTGTTTAACTTAACATATACATATGCTTTTGCATGTGGCGAAAAAGCTGGTCACTGGCTCTTTAAAAAGAAATCATTTGAAATAATAAATAATGGAATTGAATTGAATAAGTTTCAATTTAATGTGAATGTTAGGCAAAAATATAGGGACGATTTAAAAATAAATGATAACATTGTTATTGGCCATATTGGTCATTTTACATTTCAAAAGAACCATGATTTCATTATTGAGGTTTTCAAAGAACTATTCAGGATTGATAAAAAATACGTTTTAATGTTAATAGGTGATGGAGATAATAGAGATGTCATTGAAAATAAAGTAAAATCGTATGGCTTAACTGATAATGTGATTTTTACTGGCAAATCTTATGAAGTTCCTCAGTTAATGCAAGCAATAGATATTATATTGATGCCTTCAAGATTTGAAGGCTTACCCCTTACACTTATAGAGGCACAAGCGGCTTGTTTAACTTGTTATGTTTCTGATGTTATTACTAAGGAAGTAGAAATAACTGATTTAGTAAAATTTATTTCATTAGATGAAACCCCACAGAATTGGGCAAGAAGAATACACTCTCAAATTGAAATTAACCGAAAAGAAATAGCTAACAGAATTAGCTATACGATATCTTCAAGAGGTTATTCCATTAATGAAAATGCAATTAAGTTGAAAGATAAATATTTGAATCAATTATAGTTTTCTAAATTTTATATGTTGTATTTATAGGAGATATTATGCCATCTATAGAAGGAATAAAACTGAAAAGCAAAAGATTTTATTTTAGATTAACGAGTAAACATAGACGTAATAGATTAAAGAATGAGAGTTTTTCAATAATTTCAAATAATTGCTGGGGTGGGTTTGTATATCAAAGTTATGGAATAAAGTATAGCTCACCTACAATTGGACTTTACTTTATGGCAGATGACTATATCAAATTTTTAAGTAATATTCATTTCTATTTAAGCTTAGATCTAAAGTTTATTGAGCCCACTAAATCCAAGTATTATCAAGAAAAGAAAAGTGAAAAACGTTTTGGCAATTATCCAATTGGTTTACTAGGAGATGTTGAAATATTTTTCTTACACTATAATAGTTCAAAAGAAGCTCAATCAAAATGGAATAGAAGAGTAGCATTAATAAATTTTGAAAAGCTTTTAGTTAAATTTAACGATCAAAATGGTTGCAGGCGAGAACACTTTGAAAAATTTGAAAAACTGGATTTTAAAAATAAAATTTGCTTTGTTAGTAATCAAAATGTAGAATTTCAATCTTGTGTATGGATTAAAAATTATAATTCGCAGCAATGTATTATGGCATCACAAGAGCCAATCGGTAATTCAAAATATATTAATATCAATGAGTTGATTAACAAACTGTAAAATGTGGTGTAATCAATAAAAAATGGGGGTGTTAATATGAAAATTATTATAATTACAAGGAGTATGTGGGCAGGAGGAGCTGAACGTGTTATTGCTGAAATAGTAACCTATCTGTCTCGGAATAATTTTGAAGCTAAAATCATAACAATAGATGATGATATTGTGCAATACGAAATTCCAGATAATGTAGAACTTATTGCAATAGGAAAACAATCAAATTTTAAACTAACTGATAAATTTTGTAGATATTATAAAACGCGAAAGATTATAAAAAAGGAAAAGCCAGAATTAGTTCTTTCTATGCCAGAAGATATCGGAATATACGTAATTCCCGCTTTATACGGTACAAAAGTGCCAGTTGTAGTATCAGAGAGAAATAATCCGAAAGTTATGCCTTGGAAGAAATCTACTCGTTTACTGAGAAAACTTGTTTACCCGTTTGTTGATGGTATAATTTTTCAAACACATGAGGCGTCTGATTTTTTCTCAGATAGAATTAGAAGTAAAAGTATTGTTCTGCCAAATCCAATAAACTCAAAATCCTTTCCAGAAAGATGGTGTGGCGAAAGACGAAAGATAATTGTTGGTGCAGGAAGACTAGATAAACAAAAAAATTTCAAATTATTAATAGACGCTTTTTTACGAGTAAATAGAATTCATAGCGATTATAAGTTAATCATCTACGGAGAAGGAAAAGAAAGGCAAAACCTAACCAATTATGCTGAATCAGTTTTACCAGAAGGCTCTTATTTATTTCCTGGAAGAAGTTCGGATTTAATCTATGAAATGTATCAAGCATCTATTTTCGTATTAAGCTCAGACTTTGAGGGGATGCCTAATGTTTTAATTGAAGCTATGTCGATTGGTTTACCAGTCGTCTCAACTGATTGTCCGGCAGGTGGTCCGAGAGAGTTGATTGCTAATAATAAAAATGGAATCTTAGTTCCAGTTGGAGACGAAGTTGCATTAAGCGATGCAATAATTAAAGTTATTAGCAATTTAGATTTTGCAAAGTTTATAGGGGAAAATGCAATTAGTATTAAAAATGAATATGATGTTGAAGTTGTAGGAAAAATGTGGTTAGATTACTTAATTTCAAAAATTCATTTAAAAAAATAGGTTATTGGTGCAAATATGATTAATAAACAGCAAAAGATAATAAGAGTGATTACCGATTTTAGCTTTGTTTCATTTATATTTACAGAAATGTTTCTACGCTATACAATCATAAGTCAATTTAGTATTTTACTATTCTGTTCAATATTTATTTTGAATTGCTTAAGAAAATCTAAAATATATTTCGACACTTTTTTTACGCTTTCATTACTTTTAATTATTTTGAGCATGTTCCAGTCCATAAGTGGTGTTTCGATTTCTTCGTATACTACAAATGAGATGACTAAAACATTAATAACAAATTTTTTTGTTGCCTTAGCTACTTATAATTACTTAATTGATAGTAAAGATATTGAAAAGAACTTAAATATATTTGCTGGCTTTGGACTGTTGTTATCATTCTTTATTGCATTTTTAACATTTCAATCAGGTTATATTGATAGATTTGGATCGGAAATTAGTATTAATATTTTCGGAAAATATGTTTCTTATAATTCAAATGATATTGCGTTAATATCAGGATTTTCATTTTTGTTTTATTTATACAAATTCTCATGTTATAAAAAAAGCAAAGTTACTATAATACTTGTATGGTTATTCGCAATTATATTGTTAACTGGATCAAGAAAAGGGTTACTATTACTTTCAATTGGAGCATTAATAATTCTTGTTCTGATGAATCGGAAAAATATAATTAAAAATATATTTTTGATAATTTCATTTGGTAGTTTGTGTTATTTAATAATATTTTATGTTCCTTTCTTTTATCAAGTAATAGGTATTCGAATTGAAGCATTATTCAACTTATTTAATGGTAATGCTATAAATGAAGCTTCTGCAGCTACTAGAAATTTGTATATATTGCGAGGATGGATTTCATTCTTGGAAAAACCTTGGCTTGGATACGGATTTGATTGTTTTAGACACTTACCATACTCTTATGGAACATATTCTCATAACAATTATATTGAATTATTGATATCAGGGGGAATTCCCGCATTTTTTTTCTATTACTACCCTAGAGTAAAGGCGTTATTGATTCTAAAAAATAAATGGAGACAAGAAAAAATTAATGTTTTATTCATAGCATACTTAATTGGATTATTGATTATCGAAATAGGAATGGTTTCATATTATGATCGAATATATATTATTGTTTTTGTTTTTGTAATTTCAAGTTACAAAAAAATTAAATTGAAAAAACTGGGGGGAAGTGTTAATGAATAAAGTAAAAATTAAAGTGTATAAAGTATTTTTGAGAATTCTAAAATCTAAAATTTTCCGTTTGATTCCAGATAAAGTGTATTTAAAAATTAAGTACTTTTTTCATATGAATAAAAGACTTAATATAGATAATCCAATTACATTTAATGAAAAATTACAATGGTTGAAATTAAATGATAGAAAGGAATCTTATTCATCATTAGTAGATAAATATGAAGTGAGATCATACATTAAAGATTTGATTGGAGAAAAATATCTAATCCCCCTTTATGGAATTTATGAACATTTTGAGCAGATAAATTTTACTGTGCTACCGAATGAATTTGTTTTAAAACCGACGCATACATCTGGTAATATATTTTTTTGTCGAAATAAAGAAATTCTTGATTATAAATGTTTGTCAAAAGAAATTAAATCATGGTTACGACGTGAATATTTCTGGTTACATAGAGAGTGGCCTTATAAAAATATAAAGCCTAGAATTGTATGTGAAAAATACATTTCCGATAAGAATACAACACCTGATGATTATAAAGTTCTTTGTTTTAATGGAAAAGCAAAATTAATTGAAGTACATGCAGATCGATTCGGGAATCATTCTCAAGATTTTTATGATATCGAATGGAAAAAAACAAATATATCCCAAGAAAACTCTACATCTAAGGTGATTTGTAAGAAACCATTAAAGTATGATGAAATGATATACTTATCAGAATTGATTGCTAAAGACTTTATTCATGTACGTATTGATTGGTTCATAATTTTTGATGAATTATATTTTGGAGAAATTACATTTTATGATGGCTCAGGTTTTGAGGCATTTGACAATGAAGAACATGACTATTTATTAGGAAGTTGGATAGATATTAAAGCTATTTAACCAAATTTAAGTTAAATTAGAATATAAATATGTATAGATTTTCAAAAATTTCAATGCACTTTGGTAATGGTAGTTTGAATTTCGAGGTAATATAAGTGGATGATAACAAAGTGGTCAACAATTTTATGAAAGCGACAAAGTGGTCCGCTCTAACAGAAGTATTAACAAAGGTAATTAGTCCTATAACCAATATGATTCTTGCAAGAATAATTTCTCCAGAAGCATTTGGAGTAGTAGCTACAATCACAATGGTTACAAGCTTTGCTGAAATGATCTCAGATGCAGGGTTTCAAAAGTATCTTGTGCAACATGAATTCTCATGTGATAAAGAAAAATACTTTTGCTCGAATGTCGCTTTTTGGACTAATATGTTTATTTCGATAATAATATGGCTGATTATTCTTACATTTAATAAGTACATTGCATGTTTAATTGGAAATCCAGATTTAGGACATGTATTAGTTATTGCTTCAACTCAGATATTTTTCACGGCGGTAACAAGTATACAAATTGCTCTGTTTAGGCGGAATTTTGATTTCAGATCAATATTCAAAATTAGAATTATTACTGTATTACTTCCGTTAGTTATAACGTTACCGCTTGCACTTCATGGTTTTTCATTTTGGGCCTTAATAATTGGAAATTTGTGTACAGGATTAGTTAATGCATCTATGTTAACATATATATCAAGTTGGAAACCAAGTTTCTATTTCAACTTTTTTTACTTAAAAAAGATGTTTTCATTTAGTTTTTGGACATTAATTGAAGCTCTGTCAATATGGCTTACAACATGGATTGATATATTCATTGTTAGTTCTTTTATGAACTCATATTACTTGGGGTTGTATAAAACCTCCACATCAATGGTAAATCAAATTATGTCGCTAGTTACTACCTCAATAATTCCAGTATTATTTACAGTACTTTCTAGACTTCAAAATGATGAAAATGCATTTAATAAAGTTTTTTTAAAGACACAAAAGCTAGTTTCCATTATTATTTTTCCATTAGGTATAGGTATATATGTTTATAGTGATTTAGCTACTCGTATAATTTTAGGTGCGAATTGGCAAGAAGCTAAAAGTATTATTGGTTTGTGGGCATTAATAAGTTCAATCGTAATTATATTAAGTCATTTTAATAGTGAATTATATAGAGCAAGGGGATTGCCAAAGTTATCTTTTCTTTCTCAGTTATTACATTTAGCCTTTTTAGTACCAACATGCATCTACTTTTCAAAAATAGGATTCTGGATTTTTATATACGCTAGGTCGTTAATTAGGTTGCAGAGTATTTTGGTAGATTTTCTTATACTCAAATATATTGTGAAATTTAATGTAGTAAAAACGTATACAAATTTATTTCCAACATTTTTTTCAGCTGTTATGATGGGAATTGTTAGTGTGTTTATTAAATCAATGAATTCATCAACGGCATGGGCTATATTATCAATATTTATTTCGTTTTTCATATATCTTATGCTCTTACTTCTATTCTCAAGCATTAGAAGTGAAGTAAAAGACTTATTAAAGAATAAAATAACTAAATCAAATTAATGTTTATTAAAAGTGGAGGTGTTTAGGTTGAGTGTAGTAGTAACTGGGGTTGCCGGATTTATAGGTTATCATACAACAAAAAAATTATTGTGTAGTTTCGACAAAGTGATCGGTATAGACAATATGAATGATTACTATGATGTAGGATTAAAAGAATCAAGACTTAAAGATCTAGAAAATTATGAGAATTTTCATTTTTTTAGCTTAGATTTAAATAATAAAGAGTCAGTAATGAATATTATCAAAAACACTAGACCAACTTATGTGATAAATTTAGCTGCTCAAGCAGGAGTAAGATACTCAATTGATAACCCTTATGCTTATTTAGAATCAAACATAACGGGGTTCCTTAACATTTTAGAAGCTTGCAGAATGCAACCGGTTAAGCATTTGATATATGCTTCATCAAGTTCTGTGTATGGAGGCAATAAAGTAGCGCCATTCTCTACGAATCATAATGTGGATCATCCAGTATCACTATATGCTGCAACCAAGAAGTCAAATGAGTTAATGGCGCATACATATAGCCATTTATATGGTATTCCAACTACGGGATTGAGATTTTTCACTGTTTATGGTCCATATGGAAGACCAGATATGGCATATTATTCTTTTACGAAAGACATCATCGAAGGGAAACCCATTAAAGTGTTTAATCATGGTCAGATGGAACGAGACTTCACGTACATAGATGATATTGTGGAGGGAATTATCAGACTAATAGATAAACCACCTATGGGGAATCCTAACTGGAGTGAAGAAACTGATGATCTAAGTACTAGTTTTGCGCCATATAAAATCTATAATATTGGGAATAATAATCCAGTTCCACTTATGAGATTTATAAATGCTATTGAAAACGCTCTTGGAATTGAAGCAAAAAAAGAATACTTAGAAATGCAACCCGGAGATGTCTTAAGAACTTATGCAGACGTTTCTGATCTTGAAAAAGATATTAACTTCAAACCTAAAACAAGTATAGAAGATGGAATTAAGAAGTTCGTTGATTGGTATATCGGTTATTACAATATAAATAAATAATGGAGTAGCGGAGGAGAAATGAAAATTACAATCGCCGGAACTGGATATGTTGGGTTATCAAATGCGATTTTATTTGCTCTGAATAATGAGGTTATCGCACTGGATATAATCAAAGAAAAAGTTGAAATGATTAATAAGCGGAAATCTCCCATAATTGATCAGGAAATTGAATACTATTTGAGTAACAATCATCTAAATTTAAGAGCAACAACAGATAATTATGAAGCATTTAAAGATGCTGATTATGTGGTCATAGCGACACCCACTAATTATGATCCTGATAAAAATTACTTTAACACACGTACTGTTGAAGCTGTAATCGCTAATGTACTCTCAATCAATCCTGATGCAGTAATGGTTATCAAATCGACTGTACCTGTTGGTTACACTGAGAAAGTAAGAGAAAAGTTTGAAACTGATAATATAATATTTTCGCCTGAGTTTCTACGCGAAGGGAAAGCTTTATATGATAACCTTTATCCGTCACGAATAGTTGTTGGGGAGCAGTCAGAGCGAGCAAAAGTATTTGCTGATTTACTCGCACAAGGTGCTATCAAGAAAGATATTCCGACACTATTTACTAACTCAACTGAGGCAGAAGCAATAAAACTGTTTGCGAATACATATTTAGCGATGAGAGTTGCGTACTTTAACGAACTCGATTCATATGCTGAGGTTAGAGGATTAAATACACAACATATAATTGAAGGTGTTGGTCTAGACCCACGTATAGGAACACATTATAATAATCCATCGTTTGGATATGGTGGATACTGTTTACCAAAAGACACTAAGCAGTTGCTAGCAAATTATTCGGATGTACCTCAAAACATCATGTCAGCAATAGTGGATGCTAATAGAACAAGAAAGGATCATATCGCTGATATGATTATAAAAAGAAAGCCTAAGACGGTTGGTATTTATCGCTTAACGATGAAGATGGACTCGGATAATTTTAGGCAATCCGCTATTCAAGGTGTTATGAAACGTATAAAAGCGAAAGGAATAGAAGTCGTCGTTTTCGAACCTGCACTTACTGAAGATGAATTCTATAACTCCAGAGTAATTAAGGATTTTGATGAGTTCAAGTTGATTTCTGATGTAATCGTAGCAAACCGTTTATCAGACGATATCAAAGATGTGGCTGAGAAAGTTTATACCAGAGATTTGTTTAGCAGAGACTAGTAAAAGGAGGAGCTTATTTTAAGCGTTTTACTTTATGATATCAGAATTGTTCATTACGGGATTATTGAGCAGTGTTTTTTCTGGGGTTATTGCAAATCATGCAGATAGAATGACAGAGGACACGTATAAAAAGATTTTTGAAAATAATGTAGATGAAAAACTCCTCAATCATGATTTACAAAAGGCAGTTATTAATGCTTTTTGTAACTCGGTTATAAATATCAGTAAAAATTGTATATCTAGTGAAGAGTTATCCAATGAAGAAATTAGTTGGTTACGTGAGCATATAAAAGATTTTGAAAAAGTAATTAAACAAGTAGAGAAGAATCAATTTTACAACTTTCAAATTGACAGTTTTAGAAGAATAGTGTTGTTACTTAGTGAAGACATAAGTTCTCCAGAAGCTATTGAACTAGAAAATTTATTAATAAGTTATGCTCTTGAGTATAACCAACCACCAAAGTGCTATGTTGAAAATGTGAAAAAGTTTGTTTATTTAAATACAAAAACACTTTTTGCATATGAAATTAAGTTTAATCAAGCAATCAGTAATATTTTTCAAAGCCAATTATTAACTAAAATTGATGAAAAAATTGGAATGATTGAAAATAGAATTTCAGAGTTAAACAGTAGTAAAAGTGATAATCACATAATGATTGATGTTAATGACAAATTTATTTATTTTATTGACTCAAAACTACCTGAGCAGAGGTATGGTGAGTTTTCACAAGGTTTTCATTTTAAATTTTCTATAAGCAATTATTCTGATTTGCTTCTCGTTATCAATAATATTGAAATTGAAGTTCAAAGTGACAATACTAAATATAATTTTGATTGGGATTCAACAGTTAGGACTGTTAGAACGCAAGATAAAGATAAGAAACACAGAAATCTATTTGAAGAGGAAATTTTTATTATTGAATCAAAACCACTTTCCAGCTTGCAGCATCAAATTACTTTTTTCCCAAGAAAAGATCTGGATGACACATTTAGTTTTACTAATGGAAATGAGTATAAGTTTATGTTTAAGTTGTCTTTCCAAAGCAAACTTGAGACAATTCACATTACAAAGAATTTAATGATTGATGAGGATGCGGTTTTATTAATTGAGACTGCAAAAAATAAATCATTGAATATTAGAGACTACTGGGATTCAAAACTCGCTTTTTATTCGGGAGATTGTTGTGAGAAAATTATCTAAGTATGTTATCGATGAAACGATTAATGTTTCTGAAAGAATATTAATCAATACAGTGAACGGATCAATTTTAATGATTCCAGCTGAAAGTGACATGAGTGAACCATTCATCATTGATGCTCTTGATGGTAATGATTTTTTTATTGATGATCAAGATGCCATAAACATATTTCAAGAAAATTATAAAATTATTTTGAAAAACACACAGAATAAATATGACTTAGTTTTAATTAATTCATATGATTGTAATTTAAATTGTCCATATTGCTATCAAAAAAAAATAAATAACGAAATATCAGCAGAGTTCAACATTGAAAATATCATTTCATTTATAGAGCGTAATAAAGAAAGTATCGAAAGGATAATTTTGTTTGGTGGCGAAATATTAATTGATAAGAATCGCAGTTTTATCTCGAGAGTACTCAAGTATATCAATAATGAAATTGATGTTAAGTTAGTAACTAATGGAATAAATCTGGGAAATTTTGCTGAAATACTCAAACAAAATAAGAATCTTGAGATTAGTGTTACATTAGATGGATTCCAAGACAATCACGACTTAACAAGAGGCCATTTTTATACGATCATTGATAACATTGATTTATGTTTAAATTTGGAACTTAAAGTTCATTTGAGAATAAACATATTTCGTTCAAATACTGAAGATGTAACTCGAGTTAGTAATCTTATTACACAACATAAATGGGCTGAGAATGGTTTATTTAATTATGAATTCACAGTGATTAGTGAAGATTATAGTGTTTTTTCTGAGCTTGATTTAATAAAGATGTATTCTGAAAGCATGATTATAAAAGATAAGTTTTCAATATATAAGGACGCATTTAATAAGATAAAACACTTTTTTGAAGATGAAGACTTATATCATGGCTTTGAAAGCTGTAGAATGAACAGAAATTTATTAGTTCTTAATGGATCTGGGAATGCATTTAATTGTTATGAAAATACTGCAGATAAAAGTAAAGTAATCGGAACTCTTGATTTAAGTGATATGTCAATTATTGCTAATGAAAGTAAAAAATTATGGGAGCAAAGGAATGTACTTACTATCAAAGAATGCAGTGATTGCGCTTATGCAATTTTTTGCAGAGGCGGATGTGCAGCTAAAGCGCAAAAAGCTAATGGAACCATATATAGTCCAGATTGCAATCGATTTAAAGAAATCTTTAAAATCGCACTAGTAGATTATTTAAAAGGGGTGAGTTAATGGATAACGTAAAAGTGATTTCAAATAAAAAAACATTATCAAAAGAACAGAAGAAATCTGAAAATACTTGCTATAGTACTTAAATAATACCTTTGCTCCCATAATTTAATTAGAGGTATATATGAATATAATTATAGATAATGACAGAATTGCTATTAGAGAGTTCGTAACTGATGATTGGAAAAGTGTATTTGAGTTTACAAGCAATTATGATTGTGTAAAGCATATGAATTGGGGACCACTCGATGAAAAGGATACGATTAGTTTCGTGGAAGATGCAATTACCAATCAAAATGACTCGCCGCGAAAAGTATATAATATGTTAATTGAAGATAAGAGATCAAATAAAATCGTTGGTGGTATTCTACTAACATTGACCTCGTTAGAAAATAGAGAAGCAAGTCTCGGATACTGTTTGAATCAAGATTACTGGGGATTAGGCTATGGATCTGAGGCGGTAGTATTAATGTTGAAATTAG
>Ga0209570_1000528_pt1 | contig 41034 bp, 30 predicted proteins | sample EBPBio172007_DNA_FD_185861 | JGI IMG/M metagenome (GOLD analysis project Ga0209570, IMG submission 185861) | Wastewater treatment Type I Accumulibacter community from EBPR Bioreactor in Madison, WI, USA - Reactor 1_9/17/2007_ DNA (SPAdes)... | ecosystem: Engineered > Bioreactor > EBPR >... | reverse complement strand
GGAGGTATATATTCCTGAAGTGATAATAGTCAAAAAATAATATGGATAAGAGCAACTCTATCCTCGTTCTTTGAAAACTATGAGGCATTTCGATTAGCCCCATCCCATCCTTCCCCGACGGGGAAGGTATAATAAAATTCTCCCCGTCGGGGAGAAAAAAAGAGGGGCAAATTTCAATCAATACATTCATCCACCCCGTCAGACTGCGTCTGACACCGAGGAATGAGAACCCACCCCGTCCTTCGGACACCCCTCCGGCGGAGGGGAATTTTGAAATTCAGAACGGATAAATCCCATAGGGATTAAACGATTATAGAACAATGGGGTTGATGCGATGGGCGATGTTCCGTAAACCTATAAGGTTTTGAAAACCTTATAGGTTTGGAGACGGAATCCACCCCGTCAGACTGCGTCTGCCACCCCTCAATGAGGGGAATATTTGGTGATGGTTGGCTTTTTGTAAACCTATAAGATTTGAATACGGAATCAACCCCGTCCATTTCGGCTGATTCGACACACTGTTTGAATTTAAAAACGTACCGATAAAGAACCCATAAGACTTATAGAACTTGTGGATTGCCATGTTCCTGCTTTGCGATATGCTATGGTGGCAATATCTGTTCCGACACTAAGAGCTACTCTTTGTTCGGGTGTCCATGATAAGCCAAGAGAAACTCTTGCTATGGGTTCGCCTGAAATGGTGCTGCCTATGGAAGCCGTTGATATGGGAATAATGTCCAATAATTCCGCATAATCCATATGATGGCTTGCTGCAACCGAATATGCTGAAAATTGTCGTGTTTGTTGTGCTGTTCGTATTTCACCATCATATAATTCGCTTACTGACGAAGAAAATGTTCCTGTCGAATATTCTAATCCTACGCTATTATTATCTTCAAGTGCATAGAGTACTTGAAATACTTGTCCCGAAAAAGAATTATTACCTAAAGGGTATAAAGTAGAAAATCTGGTAATAATCGAATAATCTTCAAAATATAATTGTTGTATAGACGGAGGCGCATAAACCGAAGCAGTATGATTATTATATCCGTCATTATTACTATTATTCGGATAAAGTGATTGAGCCGCCAGAATAGGAACTGTTTCCGTAGATGCTGTTATCATTTGTTCATCTGGAAGATTATTGTTTTCAGACAATAAAGAACGCGGCACAACAGGAATATTTTGTTGGGATATTGTTGTCAATGAATGTGATTTTATTTTCTTCGTTTGTGTTTGTTGAGCTGTCAATGGGGAGGCAGATACTTCCATTGCAGTAATTGCAGGAGTATTTTTCATTTGTGCAGTAATCTTGTTCTGTGTCTTTATTTCTGTAAGTTGTAAAGAATGAACATACCAACCGATGAGCGCACCAAGACATAAAGTAGAAACAATAGCAATGCCATTGCCCATCAAGGATTCTGCACCCGTATGGACGGATGATGGCGCTATGATTGGAGCAGTGTGTGTCGGTTCGGATAAACCCAATTCCATAAATAAGGATTCTTTCACATCATCGGGAGCATTAATACTCGCAAAATCATTATGGGCTTGTTGTTGTAATTGTATTTGTGTTAATAATTCATGACGTAATTCTTCATTAGCAGACATCTCTTGAAAAAGGAAATTCTGTAATTCGGCAGATAGGTTGCCTTCGAGATATTCATGAATTAAATATTGATAATCACTCATAATACTCAGAGAAAAAAATCATTGATAATTGGAGCAAGCAGATGTTTTACTTTTTCTTTTGCTCTCCACACTCTGTTACGAACAGTATTGATGGTTTGCCCTGTTATTTCGGCAATAGTGTCATATTCCAAATTATGATAATAACGAAGCACAAATGCTTCCCTTTGGTCTATATCAAGAAATTGCAATGCTTTTGATAATTGTGTGACCAAATCTTTATTTTCATAGTGTTGAGAAAATTCTTGTATAGCACTTTGTTCTGTCAGCGGTTCAAAATGTTTACGTGTTCTTTTATTATTTAAGCAGAGATTACGTGCCGTCACCAAAGTATAAGCTCCTATATTGGCAATGGTGGTAGATTGTAATGCTTGATACAATTTGATAAAAGTTTCCTGCAAAATATCACGCGCATCGTCTTTGTTGGCTGTAATGCGGAGTGCATACGCATAGACGCGGTTGCGGTGACGGTCATAGATTTCACCAAACACATGAGAGGCGAGGGAATGGTCACTTGTAAAAAGTACAAGCAATTCTTCATCGGTATATGATAGTAATGTCTCTTTGTTCATAATGCTGATAGTGATGACATACGATGAAGTAAAGTAATTTCATGTATGAGATGCTAAAGACACATGAAGTTGTATTTCATCACGAGTTACGAACAAATTTACGCATATTGCAGTAGAGAAGAGGTGAAACCAGCCCATAAAGAACTCTTTTCGTGATAAAACACAGGCACAGGTGTCATTGATACAGAATAACATAATGAGAGAGAAAACGAACATGAAACACATAGTTCCTGCTTTAGCACTATTGGTACTTCACACATGTACCTTGTTTGCTCAGCACCCCGAAGACTATCGTTGGGATGATAAATTTGGTGCGCCGGGTATTGATGCGCTTCAAACTAACAATTCTCAAGACCCTCCCGTAAAGGCGACATTGATTGATGGAACAAAAATTTATGTGGGTGGAGCATTTACCAATGCCGGTAATAATATAGCATTATGGGATATCCAAGTCGGCAAATGGGAACAATTAGGCACAGGAATAAATGGTATAGTGACTGTTCTCTATAAATGGGGTGATTATCTTGTTGTTGGTGGAGAGTTTACCGAAGCAGGTGATAGTAAAGCCAATAATATCGCTTTGTGGAATACAAAAACAAAATTATGGGAAAATATAGGTACAGGTCTTCCCGGTCCTATTTCCTCAATTTGTGAATATAAAAATCAATTATATGTTGCAGGTGATTTTGTTGTTGCAAATGGAAAAACGGTCAATGGTATTTGCCGTTGGACAGGAAATGAATGGCAAAATCTTGGGAAAGGTGTTTATGGTGGGAATGTGAATGCACTTATCGTCTATAAAGATAATTTGTGGGTTGGTGGTAATTTTAGCGCAGCGGATGCAGATACTGCAAAAGCAAAAATTGCAGTATGGGATGGGCTTACATGGTCAGATGCACCACAAATTTCTATCGGATATTCATGGCAAAATTCTGTTACGGGATTTGCTATTGTCGGCGAAAAACTCTTTGTAACAGGAAATTGGTACTGGAATGAGATTATTCTGAATACTACTGCGAAAAGAAATATTCCGGAATTACTCTATTATGATGGTAAAACTTGGACAGACCCCGTAAAAACATTTGGAAAATTTACCTCTCAAACTCAAATTTTAGGAGGTATTCAATTAATATCAAATTCTACGAATCTTATTGTTGCCTTTGCTAACTTAGAAGAAGTTGATGGGATTAGTGCAAAAGGTATAGCTATTTGGAATAGTATGACCAATAGATGGAGTGCCTTGGGAAGTGGTATTTCTGATATAGGAAACAATAAATATATAGAAGCTCTCGCATGTGATGAAGATAAAGTTATTGTGGGAGGAAGATTTAATGAAGCCGGTGGGCAATATGTCAATAATATTGGTTTATATAATATTGGTACTCAGCGTTGGGAAGCATTTTCAAGTAAAGCTCTCAATGGACTTTATGGACGAGAAAACAGTTTTCAATCAACAACAAAAGTTTTTTCGGTTAATAATACTATTATCGCAATGGGTAATTTTATTTATGGGAGCAATACGCGCGTTAATGGTTTGGCAGAGTGGAAAAATGGTATATGGTCTGCGCTGGGTACAGGTATTCAGGGCGGTATCATCAATAGAAAAGTAAGTCAATTACAATCTGTTGCGGGATATTTATCAACAATAACAGAATATAAAAACACTTTGCTTATTGGTGGTGATTTTGCCGGAATTGCCGGTGTGAATGCATCTTGCATTGCGGAATATGATAAATCACAATGTAAAGAATTTCAAGGAGGAGTCACAGGTGCGGTATCATTAGGTTCGGGTTCTGCCAATACATATTTATCGGTTGATTGTTTTTTTGTGGATGGAAATGACCTTTATATCGGGGGAACATTTACAGAAGTAGGCGGAAAAAAAGTGAATCATATTGCTCGTTGGGATGGCAATCAATGGCATGAGCTCGGAGGAGGAATTTCGATTAATTCGACATATTATGTACCCAAAGTACAAGCAATAAAAAAATTATCTGATGGCAGAATTATTATAGCCGGGCAATTCGATGCTTGTGGCGGTAAAGCCATGACAGGCGTGGCTATATGGGATGGAACGCAATGGACTTCAACGGGTTTATCTGGAATGCTTCCGGTTGTGGATATTGAAATTGTCGGTAATACTGTCTATGCAGCAGGAGCATTTTCAAGAGTGAATGGTATATTTATGAATAATATTATGCAATGGGATGGAATCAGGTGGTCGGATATGCAAGGCGGCTTAGTTTCTAATTGGGGTACATTTATTAATGATATTCATGCTGATAATGGTAAACTCTATGTCGGTGGTACATTTAAGGCAGCAGGTAATAGTGAAGCACAAAATATAGCGTATTGGGATATCAAAGAACAACGATGGAATCAAATGGGAAGCGGCACAGATAAAAGTGTTACAAATATTGTGGCAAGAAATGATTCTGTGTTTGTGAGCGGCGGATTCCAGAGAGCCGGTATGAATTATTCCTCGAATTTTGCTCTGTGGCTACCAAAAAACACCGTCAATGTTGAAGAATATTTTTCAGATTATTCCTCTGATATTGTTGTATATCCTAATCCTGCTTCGACAACTCTTACTTTGTATTCCCCGCAACCGGAAAAAACGATTCATACAATAGTCATTACGGATAATATGGGCAGAGAAATGACGAGAATAGATTGTCATATTTCACCCGATAGTCAATTGCTTCATACAGTTGATATACAGTCATATTCGTCAGGATTATATTTTATAACGATATATACCGAAGGAGCGCATTATTCATTACCATTTTCTGTTATTCATTAATTATTTGTTGAGAGGAATCGTGTATGTACCAATTATCCCAAAAACTATTCGGATTATATATCTGTTGTGCGCTGATTTGCTGCTTTCAGAATAGTGCATATTCTCAATCATTAAATATCTATTCGGTTCAAGCAGATAAAATACCTGTTATTTCTGCTTCGCTAAGTATAAGAAATCAGAATAATGTACAGTTATCCTCTATTATCCCATCGGATATTCGTGTTGTAGAAAATGGAATTAATAGAAATGTGCGCCTTATTGAATGTCCATCCGAAAGAATTATTGAAAGAATTTCCTCTGTTCTCGTCATGGATATTTCCGGTTCAATGGCAGTCGGCGATCCCACGAATATGGCATTAGCGAAAATTGCGGGTAAGTGGTGGATACAATCTCAAGCAAATGACGGTTCGGAATGTGCTGTGACCAGCTTTGATCACAATTCCTATATTAATCAGGATTTTACGAATAATAAACAAAAGTTGGAAGATGCGATAAATAGTTTATCACCTTCGGGAGGTACGGATTATAATAGCGGATTTATTAGTGGTATTGGTGCAGGATTGAAGATAATTAGTCGTGCAAAACATAAAAGAATACTGATATTTTTAACCGACGGACAAGGTGGCGTGGACGCTGATGCTGTATTACAAGAGGCACAAAAAGAACAAATCACTGTATTTTGTGTCGGAGTACGTTTTTCATTGCCCGATGCTCTTAAAAATATTGCAGAAAAAACAAATGGTCTGTGGTTTGAAAATGTTCTGTCAGAAACTCAGCTTATTGATGCCTACAAATATATTTATGATATTGCGGTCAATAATGTACCATGCCGCATTGAATGGGATTCTGATGTGTCTTGTACGAATGAACGAACAGCCATTGTCTCGTACAATGCTTTAGGAGTAAGCGATACCATTGTATATAATATACCGGACGAATATTTACCCACGATTACATTTTCAGATTTGATTGTAAAATTTGCAACGACTTCGCCGGGTAATACTGATAGTAAAACTGTTGAAATTACAGCAATGTCCAATAATGTTGAGATAAATAATATTACTGTTAATAATAATGTGTTTGTTATAAATCCATCAGCACCATTTCCTTGGAAATTACAAAAGGGCGATACAAAATCATTCGCCATACAATTTACCCCACAGGACTCAAGTTTACTTTTTGATCAAATTATCATTCAAGGCAATATATGTAAGCAAAGTATTCTTTATGCGACAGGTGGTTTCCCCGGAAAGAGAAAAAAAGATATAAAAATAACAGTAAAAAATCCTAATGGCGGCGAACGCTTTATTGCCGGAGATACGACTTTTCTTGAATGGAGCGGAGTTATGCCCGATGATACAGTACGTCTTGATTATTCAACGGATAATGGGCAAACATGGTTATCGGTTATCAATAGAACATCGGGATTTTCCTATGCGTGGAAAGTACCGCCAACACCAAGTACACAATGTTTATTGAGAGCACAATTAGTAAATATAAAATCACCCGATAGTGTTATAGTACTTATTGGGCATAGAAATAATGTTATGGAAGGATGTTTTAGCCCTGATGGAGTGCGAGCAGCCACCGTCGGATTAGATTCCACTCTGCGTATATGGGATTCTTTTTCGGGTAAACAAATAGTATCGTCATTACCCACAAGAACGATGCGAAGGGATTTTATTCTACCGCAAACCGTAGCATGGAGCAATAGCATCACCCATATTGCCGTTGGCGGAAATCGTGGAGCAGTATTATTTGAAAGCGATACATATACGCCCATACGATATTTTGATGATTCACCTTCATCTGTAAATATTACATCAGGAGTATTTACAACGGACGGTTTATCTTATATTTCGACAGGTATGAATAATAAAATAATTATTTCCTCTGTTCAGCAATATGGTATTTATAATGAAATACCTACTTCGCATACAAATACAATACACAGACTCACAATTGCGGATTTTAAGAAAGAAACAAATGGGAAATCATTTACACTATTAACAGCAAGTCAAGATAACTCTGCTTGTAACAGTGCCGTAAGTCTTGTCGAGAATGATTATAGTTTCAATTCAAGCCGACAATGTTATCCGATATTTTCCGGCGGCGACAGCAAGGTCGCATATATTCAAAATCCCAAAAATAATGGTGAACAATTAGTTGCCTCGATAAATGGGAGAATTATTCGTTATCCCGATGGTGCTACATTTACCTTTCCGTCAAATATTAATGATATAGAATATTCACCGGACGGAAATTATGTTGCGGTTGCTTTTAATTCAGGCGAAATCGCTATTCTTAATGGTTCAACAATGGCAATCGAACGACGATTAGATCGCATACAAGCAACAGCAAACAGTGTGCGTTGGGATATTTTTGGAAGTAGAATTATTGCTACCTATACAAATGGAAATGCTCTGATATGGACGCTGAAAGATGTCGTTCTGCAAGAAGATATGTCCGATAATGTATGGACAATTATTGTACCGCAAATTACGACCTCCTCAGCGATTGATATGGGAGCACTTTATGTCGGTAATGTAAAAGATTCTGTCTGTCTTAATGTCCTTTGTATGACCCAAATTCCACAATATATCGGTGTTCTGGATTCTGTTGAGTTACGCAATGATAATGAAAATAATTTTCGCTTGGTGTCGGGTATAAAAGGTGATTTTTCCGAAAGTAATCCATCGTGTCGTTCAATGGAGGTGCAGTTCCGACCACAATCATCGGGAGTAAAAAATGCTTTTCTTCGATTTTATGTAGCATCACAGTTTTATGATATACCCCTTACAGGCTTAGGAATAGATCAACGAGTACAACTTAATAATACTGTGATTGATTTTGGTGCAATTTCCGTTGGTACATCAAAAGATTCAATTATCACCCCTTCATTAACAAATATTTCTTCAAGCCCAGTAGAAATCTTTTCGACAACAATACCGGATATTGGAAAAGAGTATTTTTCAATTTTAGGCGGTGATACGGTAATTACTTTATCGCCCCAAAAATTTCAGACATTGAATATTAGATTCACACCCGAAGACATTGGGCGTGTCAGTTCAAGAGTACGTATTAATTTTATTGGAGAAGGTATAAATCCACAGCAAAATTATGTTTATCTTTTTTTGATTGGTGAAGGTATATGCGGTCGAGCGGACAGTTCAAAACCATTATCCATTAATACGGGACAAAAAACTATGACGGTTTTGACGGGTCGCCGATTAACTATACCTCTGATTGTATCGTACAAGGAATTACAAAAAGAAGAAATACCCCGTGAATTTTTTGGCAAAGTATCATTTAATGCATCACTATTATATCCTCGTATCGGTACTCCGATGGGTAATGTTGATAAAGAGAGCAAACGGCGCAGTATTGAATTTCAAGGTGTACGAACAAATAATAGCGATACCTTAATAGTGTTTTCATTTTTAACATTATTCGGTGATAATGATAGAACTGATTTTACTGTGGACACATTGTTTTTTAAAGATGGATGTCCGTTTATTATTCGCAATGATTCTTTGTCAATCGTTTTTTCTGATATTTGTGAGGCAGGCGGTAAACGGTTGCTTACTAATGCACGTACCACAAAACTGGAAGTCAAAGAAAAAGATATTCACGACAATGATATTCTGCTTTCTTTTGCATTAACAGAACCATCATCTCCCGAGCTATTGATAACAAATATGATAGGTGATATTATTGTGAGAAAAAATGTAGGACATCTTGAATCCGGTGAATATGAATATTCGATTGCGGTGCCGCCTTTGGCTTGGGGATATTATTATGCTCTTTTGCGCACAAAAAATGAAAGCGTTATCACTACTTTCCTGAAATGGTAATACTATGCTCATAAAGTATGTCTTGGTGTTTTTCTTTTTTCTTAGTTATGCATGTATTGCGCAAACAATAGCGGATAATCAACGTGAACGCTTTGGTGTGTTTACACATTTTACTATCAATATTCATAGTGCGGATTTTCAACAATTACCCAATATAGATAATTGTTGTCAGCGTTTTGAAAGTGGTTCCGGCAATCAATTTAGCATAGGTGGATTATATGAATTTCCTGTGTCGAACAGATTTGGATTATCGTTACGCGCTTCTTATACAGATATGAGCGGCGAATTACAAACAAAAGAAAATAAACCGGTTTTTGACATAGCGGCGAATCGTCTTGTGCAGCAAGCCACTATACTCCACACAATCAATGCTTCATTAGCTTCTATTGGTTTCGAGCCATTGGTTTCATATAATCCTGTCAGAGGAATGCGGCTATTTACCGGTATGCGAATAGCATATCTTAACAAAATTTCGTTTATTCAAAATGAAACCATAGAACAACCGGGCTTTGTGTTTGTGGAGAATAATCAAAAAGTACGTAATGAACGTCAAGGCGACCTTGCGAATATTGTGAATATACAAAATAGTCTTATGTTCGGTGCAAGCATGGAGTTTCCTCTTAATAAAGTTCGCACATTATTGTTGTCACCCGAATTATTTTATTCTCTTGGTCTTCAAAATCTTACTACGGATTTGTCATGGAAATATAATTCTCTGCGCTTTGGTATTGCACTCAAATTTGCTACTCCTCCTATGGATACCCGTATAATTGCTCCTCCTGCGGACAGCACCACTCAACCAAAGCCACTTCCTATTGTCACACAATCACCACAGACACCAAAAATCAATCCTGAATTTAGTATTCAGACATATAGCTCTATCAACAAAGAAACACCAACTGACACCATTATTTATGACACATATTTTTCGAGGGAAATTAAACCCTTGTTGCATTATATTTTTTTCGATAAAAACTCTTCCGAAATAGCCCCTCGCTATACATTATTGACAAGAGAGAATACAAAAAAATTCACATTAGAAAATCTTTCTCGGCTCAATATTCTTGATACATATTATTCTTTGCTCAATATCGTCGGGAAAAGACTGAAAGATTATCCTAAAGCAAAAATCACGCTCGTCGGATGTGTGTCCGATAATAATGGCGAAAAAGGCAATATCTCACTCGCAAAAAACCGTGCTCTGTCCATACAAAAATATTTAACAGAAACATGGGGGATTGACAGTAAAAGAATAACAGTGGAATCTCGATTATTACCCATGAATTATTCGCGAACAAATGATCCGAATAAAGCCGCCTCCGATGAAGAAAATCGTCGTGTGGAAATTCTCTCGGACATACCGGAAATTACCGCTCCATTTATTGCTAATGACACGGTGTATGAAACCTCGCCACCCAATGTGTATGCAATTATCCACAATCCTTTGATGAAGGGATATACATTGCAAATTTGTGGCGACAACACACTAAATCCCGATAATTGTGTGCGCTATGAACGATACAATTCAGCCGATACTATTGCTTGGAAAGCAACAGACGATTATCACTTGATAGAGAAAAACAAGGCAATCACGTTTGCAATAAACAATGATGATATGTCACAAAAAGTATATAAAAAAATTATTGTTCAGCAGAAAAAACAAACAATGAGTTCACGAAAAACAGTGGAAACATATCGGCTTATTTTATTCGATTTCGATAAATCCGAGCTTTCGGATAATCATCGTCGTATTGCAGATGTTATTCAAGAAAATATTACTTCCACAACAAATGTGAGCATTGAAGGCAGTACAGATTTCCTTGGAGATGCCGCCTATAATCGTCGTCTGTCTTTGGAAAGAGCTTCCGCAACAGCGCGATATATTGGAGTGCCACAGCAATTTGTCGAAGGTAAAGGCGAGCAAGAATACTCTACCAACTCTTTACCCGAAGGACGTTTCTATAATAGAACCGTGACAGTAAAATTAGTTAATATTGTTCCGTAAATAGGGCGGAGTATTATATATGCTAAGATTGTAGAGGTTTTCATGATTAATCACGAAGTGAATATGTTTAATTGATTTTATATTAGTCTTTTTATGTCATATTGTTCAAAATTAGGATGGGTGTTGCAATGAAAAAATTTCAGATGATTTGTTTGTTAATGGTAACTTTATTTTTACCTTCACTAAATCTATTTAGTCAAAATCATGTTTTAGGCAATTTTGCTCCTACACAACTTGACACTTACAAAGATAAGTTGTTGATGTTAGGTTTTGATTGGAATAACAAAGGATTACTTTCAATATTTATAAAGAATACAAACGATACTTCGTTCTCCTTGACTAATATTACCAAAGATATAAATTTGGAGTTAAATGTAAATTCCAAAGTACATTTTGATAACTTTGGAAATAGTTGGGCTTTTGGTAAACGTAATTTATGGAAATATTCCAATGGACAATGGATAGATGTGCCTACTCCGCCTGATTTACTACCAAACAGACAATTTCGGGACTTTTGTTTTGATGATGAAAACAATTTGTTTGTTGGAGTAATAATTGGTTTTGAACGTTATCGAGAAACTGTAAATGGAACTGTCTATGTCGTCTATGATAGTGTCAATAATGAATTACTTAAAATTAAGACGAATACTCCTACTGTTAGCTACGAAGTAATTAAAAAATTTTATGACAAAGAGGAGCATTTTTATGACGCTATTCATGCAATCGCTAAAAGACCCGATGGAGCTATTGTTTGTATTCTCGCAGAAACAGCTGACAATTTAATGATTTATAAGAATAATCAGCTAAGTTATCAGACAATTCCAGTAAATCCTAATGGATTAAATGCAGATGTTACATCTATGGAATATGATAATAATTTAAATTTGTGGTATTCAGTAAAATCGGCGGGACAGTTCTATAACGAGAGCCCATCAAATGGAGTTCATAGAATTTCTCCATCCGGAACTCATACAAGATGGGATTCTACTCATGGATTAAAAGGAAGTCTTTTTCGGAAGCATCGTTATGAACCTACTTTGAGTGTAGAAAAAATCTCTATTAACAAAGTAAATAACTTAGTATGGGGTGCTACAGAATTTGGATTCTTTTCAATTGATGAATCTAAGCCTATATCAGATCAGTTAACATTTTATACTCGAGATAGCCTTGTCAATCCAAAGTTTAAATATTATAGCTCTAATGTATCCAACAGCTCAAATCAGTTTGAATTTGTAACAATTGCACAAAATGGAAGAAACACTTTTCTTGCAAGCCAAATGGGATTTTTAGAAATCGTGGATAAAGATACACCATCCTCTATAAGAAATCTTTATATAAATCTTAACAATTCTATAGATATTTTCCCCTTACCAAGCTTTAAATCTGAAGTGTTTGTAACTATTAATAATCATGAATCTATTACCGGTTCAACTCTTAGTATTATGGACATGTCAGGTAGAACTGTACAACTAATTCAGATTGAAAGTTCCTCAGGATATATTCAAATTCCTATAAGTACAGAAGATTTGTCTTCAGGCACTTATTATGCAGTGTTGCGAAGTGGTAGAAACGTAGTGACTAAACAGCTTGTCGTTGTTCATTGAGAATAATGTAGTCGTAAAACGTATTTTTTTTGTTTTAAAAATATCCAATCATCAATAGACCGTAATTAAAGTGATTGTAGGAATTTTCACTATTGATTTTCTTTATGTAAATTTTTTTGAACTCAGAAGCTACCAAAACTACTTAATTGTGAGTATAACTTCTCTGTTTTGCACTGATTCTTCATCAAAATTCAAATGTGCAATAATTGAGCTAAGAAGTATATGAGGTATCCACAGCCGAGCTTCTGCTAAGATGCCGCTTTTCAGCAAAACAAAAAAGTATGGTACAGAAAACAAAAAGAATAAACGCAGTGTTTTTTTATTCTTTTCAGAAGCATGAACATATAGTAAAAATGTTAATCCGACAAAAAACAAGACACTCGCATATTTTATTGTTCTATATTCCGGCAAAGGACCCGCATAATACACGGCTTCTTCAAAACCATAATAAAACCGCAATAGTGAATATGTCAATAATGATACGCCGGCGACGGTAATGGGGGTTACAAGTTCTATTGTCCACAATTTTGAATGTTTATGTACTCTGTAAAGTGCAAAAAGAAAAGCCGAAAAAATAAACTGAGATTCTCTTGTCAGTATTCCTGCTATACTTAAAAGTACCAATACTGCCAGCATACTATTGCGATGATGATGATAGCGCAATACCACATAGACCGAACTCAACAACAGAAGATATGAAAGTGAATCATACGGAGTCACGGTATATTGTGTAATACATATAAAAAATGTGCATAAAAGAACAAAGATTATTCTGATGAGTGAATGTAGATTAATCAAACGTATTCGGGTTATACGACTAAGCACAAATGTTGAAAGACCAATACAAAGCGAATTAACAATAAACAAAGCATGATACATTGTCATTGTATTGGTTTTCAAATACTCTGCCATGCGGTCAGGTCGTGTAAAGAAAGGAATATTTTGAATAATACTATAAACAAAAATTGTTAATTCACGCCCCAATACTCTATATCGAAAAATCCCTTGTGTATATTTTTGTGTAAACTCTTCAAGGGTGAATGTTTCTATTGTCATATTGGTTATAAAACCATAATAGACAAAGACGGAAAGGCATAAAGAAAGCAGAACAAGTGTACCTTCTTCGAGTATTTTTTTGTAATTCATAGAACGGTAATAATGAGTAATGATGAGTTTTACCGTCGCAAATTACACAGAAAGTCTAAGAATAAAAAAAGAGCATGCTTTTGCATGCCCTTTCTAAGTATCTCTGTTCATCAACAATTATTTTACAACTGTCATTATTTTCGATGATTCCAATCTGCCGGACTGTAAGACAATCATATAATTTCCTGAGGGCAATTCTTGGGTTGAAATATCCACAAAGTGCTGCCCGGGCATAATACGATGCTTCGCTATGGTTCTGCCATCCATTGTTGCAATGGTCAATTCTGCTTCCATGCCACTCACAACACCATAAATAGGAATGGAGGTACGCGCATGAGCCGGATTAGGATAATTCTGCCCAACGGAAAAGTATTGTTCAATACCATTGGTCTCAAACACACTTGTTGCCATTGAGGTAAATAGAGGAATTTGCTCAAAATAACGCGGTAAAGCATTCGGAGAGATACTTGATTCAGCCGCCCCATACCATTGCCCAAGCACCGATGCATACACTTGACGAAAATCGTATTGCATTTTGATATTGCCGGGACCTTCCAAATCTGTCAAATTTGGGTCGCTGCCATAGAATCCGCCTTTAACATTATTGCCGAATACCAATATCGGAGCAGCAGAACCGTGGTCTGTGCCGGTTCCATTTGACACAACACGCCGCCCAAATTCGCTTATTGTCATCGTGACCACTTTATCTGCAAATCCAAATAATTCTGCGTCATTGTGAAATGCAGCCACCGCATTGGCAAAATTTTCATGCAGTGTTGCTTGTGCAGTCAATTGATTGGTATGCGTATCATAACCACCAACATTTATTATGTACATTTGTGTTTTCATCCCTGCCGCTATAAGCCGTGCGATTGCCGCCAGACCTTGTGCCAAACCATTATTTGTGGGGTATGTCACTTTATTTTGCAGCACTTTTTTTCCTGCTTCTACAATTGCATTGGAAAACACATTCGATTGGCGAATTATCTCACGCACATACAATTCTTCATCGCCGGCATGAGTTTGTGCTACGGGATTATCATTGGGCGCATCGGGAATAAAATCAAGCGAAGAAACCGCAATACCCATATTGTTTTTTTCGCCGATCAATGTAGTGCTTAATGAAGTACCAAGCTCTATGGCAAATGGCTCTGCCGGCATAGTTTCAGGAAATTCGGGGTGCATATCTTCCAAATATTTCGCATACCATCCGGCATTTTCAAATACATTCGCATCGGAACCGGAAAGCCATATATCAGTTGAACGAAAATGGGAAAGATTTTGATTAGGATAGCCGACATTTTGGACAATAGCCATTTGTTTTTTATCCCATAATGCTGCCAAAGGAGCTAATTTGGGATGCAAGCCCATTGTTGATGATCCGGACAATTTTATGACTTCCTCTGCTTTAATCGCAAGCGAATCTGCTTCACGTGCTTTATAATATTCGGCATTGGTATAAGGAATTATCGTATTTAAACCATCATTACCGCCGCTTAAACGTATCATAATCATGATGCGATCATTCGATGACAGTAAAGCACGAGCAAAAGGTGAATTTTCGGGCATTTTTCCAAAAGCACGCAAAGAAGGAAAGCCCATAGTCAATGGTAATGCAATGCCGGTTGAGGCTATATTTTTAAGGAAATTTCTGCGTTTCATTGTAGTAGTCCTTCCTTGATTATGTTAATTGAAATTTTGCAAGTTCAGCCGCCGCTTTTATGAATTTTCGGATTCGTGCATCCGGACGCTGCGCCACATCGTCAATATTCCATTCATAATCTTTGCCGCCATCAAGAATTGTATCAAATAAAACAGTAAACTCAGCATCCGATGGCGGAACATTTAATAAAAATTCTGCCATTTCTTGGGATAATTTTTTGAGATCATTCGGTGCAGAGAATTGTTTGGCAAAGGCTATGGCATCAAAAACAAAAACTGTTTGTTGTTGTGCACCTGCGCCGGAACGTATTTTGCCATCCATAATATCCATTATCCATTTTTGTCTTTGTGGCAATGTTGAAGTGCTTGTCCATGTTCTGCCACCTTCCCAACCTTTCACATTGGGCGGATCGAAAAGTGTTTGTCCTTGCGAATCCATCATGCCGATCAATAATTGTGTCTGTCTGCCAACACGTGAAAAATCGAAATCAACAATATTTTTAAGACCTAATCCACGAACGGCTCCGATAAAAAATTCTACCGGACTTTTATGTTTAGCTCCTATATTTTCGAGAGCAAAAAAATGCTTACTTCGGAGTAATTGTTCAATCACAGTGCGTATATTCCATTTACTGTCAATAAATGTTTGAGCCATTTTTTCCACAATAGTCTTATCCGGAATATCATAGACAAATTCTCTGTACAATTTCACACAAATATATTTAGCTATACTATTGGTGCGCTCGGAAAATACTATATCCACAATATCATTTGCTTTCCATTTGCCCGTTTTTCCCATGAGTGTTTTATCGCCTCCATCCCATCGCAGTGCATTGAATTGTGATGTCAATGAAGAATATAATGCACCTTTATCACTTGGTTTTATATCCCATCCGCTTAAACCACGAGCGGCTTGCGCAACATCATCTTCGGAATAATTGGGTTTTCCTTCCCAATCATAGACTCCACAGGTAAATAATTCCATTAACTCACGAGCATAATTTTCATTAATTTGATTTCTTTTACCTATCACAAAATTTTTACGACCATCCAAATAAATAAGCATTGCCGGGTCAATGGTAACTTGATGTGTAAAGTCATGAAAATTACCGAGCATATAGGTACGAATAAGTAATTCCTGCGTGTACATATATTGTGCAAAATTCACCACCTGCAATTCACTGGTAAAATGATTAGACCAAAATGTGATTAATTTTTCTTGAAGTGAAACCGGTGATAGGGCTATAGTTTTTGCTCGCCATCTTCTGAGCATATCCTTATGTTTGTTCACAAGAGTTTGCCATGCTTGCACAGTTGCGGCATCCGCAGACGCAGGGCGAATTTGGGGTTCTTGTCCGGCAATTTCCTGTATATCGCTCACCGAAGGTTCAAAGGATGTGAAGAGTTTATTGAGAGTTGTCTCTAAACCGTCTTGTACGGCTTGTCGTATTTCTGCAGGCGTTGGTCCTACCATGCAGCGACGAAGCAAATGAGCAGCTTTGGCAAAATCCCACACATCATTTCCTGAAGGTGACCAAGGCTCTAAGCCGGCTTCCGTCCGCATGGCAAATTCGGGCGACACATAGTCAGTATGACCTCTCTGTGACTTGGATGTAGAGTGTGGTTGTTGGGATAGAGGAAAGAGTAATGATCTACGTTTCATAGTCATCTCCAATTATGAATGATAAATGTTCGCACTATGACTCACAGCACTATGAATCGGTTTAACAACAATCATCACAGCAAAATGTTACAAACTCATAAACTTGTTTAGAAAATAGACTAGAAGGGCAATAACTTGACAACAGTCTTACAGTAATGATGAAAGTACAGCAGATATCGTTATGTTTTCACCATGACATCATGTATAGCGATACAGGAAGAATATAACTATGGAATTACTGCTGACTTTATACAGGGTAGATACATTGACGAAGTATTCAAACGAATAAAATACAGGCCATATGGTAAGGATGAAAGATCAATAATATTTTTACTTCTTTCATGGATACAGCGCGTACCGTCAGGAGTAAAAATTTCGTAATCAAAATCCCCGAATACATTATTAACAACGCAGAAAGAATGAGTGGGATTGGGGAATATATTCGGCGATGCAATATAGTGCGTCTTTATATCATTATCTGTTATATCTGATAAAGTATCGGTTTGTATTGTACGAACACAGAGAATACTTTTAAGTTTAGTTTTATCTTCATACGAAGTAATTCCAAATTTGCTATCAAAAAACCATGCTTTTTGCGGTTGATTCTGTAATGTCGTCGATGACCAGAATGTTGATATATTAATACTGGGGAAATATGGAGAAAAGACAGCAGGGTTAACAGAAGAGGGGTTGTGTAAACTTTGTAATTCTTTTATATTGGGCAAACGCCAATCAGTATATGATGCGACATTACATTCTTGAGCAAATAGTAAAGCGTCATTCCAGGTTAAGGCTTGTATATGTGGAACAGATGTCCATTGTAAGAGTGTGAGATTATCTGTTACAGTACCATTATTATGAATGATAAAACGCGGTGAGTGTGTTTTCTCTATATGAATTGTTCTTACTGCTCTAGTGTGAAAGTTTTTGTCTCCACCCGCACTTCGTGTTTCACCCATCGGGTGATTACCAATACCTCCACCTGCGTTAGTAACCCATATTTTATTGTCATCGCCATATTGGCGTGTATTAGTCCACCAATATTCTGCACCAGTTTTTGTAAAGTATGTTGTATTGATTGCAGGGTTGGTACGGTCAAAATACTGCAAAGAAAATGCCTCAATCGGTGATGGTAAACGCCAATCGCTGTACCCCGCTATTGTGAGGCTGTCGCAATAAGTGATCGCATCATTATATGTCATCTCACCTCCGTCCATTTTTTGCCATTGTAAACCGGTAACTGTATCAATAATTGTTCCATCGCCCGGATCTACATAGGTGGGGGGATAGTGACTAAAATCAGAATCTTCACCATAAATGTCTGTAAAACTTCGTTCTTGGCCTGTATCGGGAAGTCTTTTAATTGGGCTATTGACATCTTCTGTGATTGAAAATGAAGGGGCAACACTGATAAATGAAAAGAAAAGTATGATGAAACAAACTATCATAATATATGTTAAATTTTTATTGTCCGAGAAAAAACAGATGAATGTGTATGAAATGTGATAAGGTAGTTACCGAAAGGAATATAGGGTATTGATAGTGAACCTGAAAAATCATTTGTCTCAAAAACTAGCTTGCCTTCTATGGAGTAAATGCGGATATTTTTTATTGAAGAAATAAGTGTATGGTCATCGCATATAATTGAAAGAGAATTGGAGTTTTGAGACGTAACAATCAGTGATTGTTGATTATTCAATTCTTGAACAATATTTGATACAGTAAGGCATGATTTTTTTGATGTATATGTTGCTGTAGTAGATCCGGAGGGTGAAAGAAAATTATAGGTAAAATCCCCTTTATTATTCCATGAATAAAGTACTTTATGTTCTTCTTGATTTACTATATATGTCAACTCATAGCCATTATTATTTACTAAAGGAACACATGATGTTATTGTAGCACCCTTTAATGGTTGAAGAAAGGGTCTGACACCTTGAGCTTGTGCCTGTGGTATAATTTGTAATGTGGCATCTTCCGTTACTGTACCAACCATATTTTTTATCATATAGGGAGCCTGTGTTGAAGCATGGTAATGATAAATGCCACTTGGACCAAAATGTCCGTGATTTTCATCTAATGCTGTTTGTGGTGTTCCGTTAGGTTCATACTCTCCAAATACGGCAAAACCGTCAAGAGCATATGCTATAGGTAAAGTATGTGATGTATGTTCATACAAATGAAGCGGGGCTATATGATAATGATAATCATCAGCTCTACCACTATGCCCACCCCATTCATCTAATTGTCCGTCAAGATAGGCATCCACTCCTGTATTTGTATAAGGATTGAATATTGGAATACCATTTACGGCAATAGCAATAGCGCCGCGTAAAAAATGGTTCTGGTTGACTGGTACCGGCACCGCCGCCAATGATGGTCGTAATGGAATACTCCAAGCATTGTTACCGGTATAGCATTGAGGGATTGGAACTTGTTGTTGCCAACTTCGTATGCCCTTCATCATTTCATGGTCGGGTAACCCAATTGACTCAACATAAAAATAGCTGTCATCCCACCGTGTGCTTACTTTGTGGTTAAATGGTAAAAAAGCTTTTTCTATTTCATGTGGATCGGTGACGAAGTATTGTTGTCGTACAAAAACTATAAATCCCGAAAGGCTTAGAAAACATACAATAATAGTACCAAGTCGAAAGAAATGATACTTCTTCTTTATCACAAAAATGAACAACAACCATCCAATTATTGATATTAAAATTATTGATATTAAAATAAACGATACAGTATCGTCATCAAAAAACAACCTTTTCGTTTTCTCGGTATTTGTTTTTGATGTTACATCATTGACAGCGTGAATATGACTTGTTTTTTCATGCACATAATGTTTGTCTTTTTCTGATAAAGAATATAAAGGTATGCGAAGTAGAGAATCTTGTGTTTCAATGTAAACGGTTGTGTTTTTAAGAAGATAAAATGTCCCTCTTATAGAATCCTTAGTGTTGTTGTAATACCATAGCCGTGAGGATGTAGTCTCATAATGTGCATCATGTGCCGATGCAGCTATATGAACAAGCAATATGCAAAGTAGTATTAATTTTTTCATTTAGAATAACTGTTTTATTTGTAAAAACTAAGTATCCCTGATGTCGTACCTGATGTACGTCCATGTATAGTATAGTAATAGTTACCGGAGGGTACTGTGTTACCATATATATCTTTTGCATCCCATACTAATGTATAATCACCTTGTGTTATATAGTCTTCAGACAGTAGAGTACGAATAATTTTTCCTTGACTATCGGTAATGAGAATTGAAATTATATCGTCATTTGGAAGAACGAGATCAAACATTGTTTGTGTTGAAAAGGGATTGGGGTGTATTAGTTCATCTTTATAATTCTTGTTCCATAACACAGGAATACTTGTATATAATGAATCATAACAATTTATGATTCCAATGGAGTATGTCGCAGAAACATCTTTATTTTTGCGCGTTTTTGTTTCATTGTTGGGAAGGTAAGCCCTAATATATTCGACTTTTATATTGTCGGATTGGACGGTAACACGTAAATGACCTGAATTAGGCAAAATAACGCCTTCCACATAACCATAGTCATCTGCTTGTCCGGCATTTTGAAAATTTGGATGACTTGGCTGAGGTGTTTCTTGATACACTAAGCAGTCTTTTTGTTGTTTAGCAAAAAAATGATCATGTCCATGAAAAAATATAGTAACTTTATATTCCTTTAATAATTCCTTTATTGGTTTATACCATCCGGATCTATTGTCAGAAAAACCATAAGTACCATCAAGATTATTGCCACCCCATTCATATAAATCTGCAAATTCTACACCGCCTCTTCCATCCGGGTCACCACCGATTAATTGGTGAGCAAAAATAAATTTGTAGGTTGATTTTGTTGTACGAAGAACTGAATGAAGCCAATCATATTGAGCTTTCCCTAAAGTCCAACGCCATCCATGCATTGAATCAGGTTTTGTCATCGTGTACCAATAAGGGTCTAGAACAACAAAAAGAGAATTACCCCATTCCCATGCATAATAATTTTCTCTTAAACCTACATCATTATGAATAGTCGTATCACCTGAATAAAAAACGTTGGGCGAGGGATTGGTAAAATATTTTTTTCTTTCTAAGGTACCCCAAACTGCAATATTGTCATTTTTATTTGACAATTGCCACCCGGCTTCTCCTTCGTGATTACCAAGAGCAATAAATAATGGTACCGAATGTGTTATTTCCTCATAGTAAGAGCGTAAATAATGACACCGATACACTATCGTATCTCGGGTTATGCGATTAGATTTGTTCTTTAGTTTATCATTCATGGTTATATCGCCTAAATCAATCATGAAATCCGGATTATCACCTAATTGATTTTGTAAACAAAGTCTATAAAGTGCGGTATCGCTTTGTTCATCAAGGTGAGGGTCAGCCTGAACAACAAATGTAAACGGTGTATTAAATGCCCTTTGGGTATGAAAAGTATGTTCGCGGCGAAATATGTGCGTATCCTTGTCGGAACGACGATATAAAACCTGATAAAAGTAGCGTGTATTAGGCTGTAAGTTTGTGAGAATGATTTCGGCTGGCGTATCTGCCATAAATGAATACCATCTCGTTTGTTGAGTATATATTCCGCTTAATGTACCATAGCGAACAGACATTTCAATATCTTGGTCAAAAAAAAGTTGTACACTTATTGATGTATCGGTTGGTTTACCTAAAAGTTCAGCGTGGATAATATTCTGAGAATACAAAGCTAGGGAATTAAAAATTCCTAACATTAGAACAATGAGTATTTTTTGTAGCATCAGCGTAAGATTTGTATTGTTTGTACTTTAGAGTAATTATTTTCTAATTCTGTTTTGACAATGTATAGACCTTGAGGTAACATATCGGTGACTAAAAAATAGCGATATACCGAATTTTCATAGTGTATTTTTTTTATAGTCTCGCCTTGTAATGAAAGTATTTCAACGCTTCGAAGTGGAGGAGATGCTTCTCCACATTCTATAACAAGATTGTCATGTTTCCAGTATGTAGTGACAAGAGATGTGTTGTGTGAATAATTACGCGTAGATGTGAGTTTATTCAGTGAATATGAGTATGCAATTTCTCTATTCTTATGATGAGAATCGAGAGTATCTGCCGGTAAGTATGCACGGACAAAGTCAACAGTAACATCATTGCTGTCCACAGACACACGTAAATGCCCCGATCCATCAAGAACAATACCTGTGTAAGCGTCCGCATTGGCTAATACGCCTATCTCGTACGTAGAATCACAAGCCATGGGCACTTCCTGATATATAATACCATCAAGTTCTTCCTTTGCATATAAGTGGTCATGACCTTGAAAAAAAACACTGACATGATGCTTTACCATTAATTGATGTATAGGTAATTCCCAATTTGGTCTGTATTTATCAAATTCCCAAATATTTTTATTGATTTCATACCCACCCCATTCGTACCCTTTTGCAGTTAATACACCCCCCCTGCCTTGACCTCGCGTATGATGAGCAAAAACAAATTTATATTTTGATGAACTTTGTTCCAATGTTTTTTTGAACCAAGTGTATTGCTCTTCACCTAAAGTCCAATCCCAGTTTTTAGGCTTCTCGTTGATATCACAATGGCGGTACACATCAAGAACTATAAATAAAGCATCACCCCATGTCCACGCATAATAATTTTCGGGTTGTTCAATACCAAATTCCTCTTTTTGTATATTACCACTGTAAAAATCATTTGGATATGGGTTCGGGTAATAATATTTTCGCCATAAAGTACCGTACACTGCAATATTTTCCTTTGGCTTTTCCTTCATGTAAAAACCATTCTCACCCTCATGATTACCCAAACAAAAATAAAATGGCATAGAATGACATACCAAGCCTAAGTATTGTAAGTAGTCCTTATGTAGTTCTTTCATATCATCGGTGGTTGTTTCATATGGTGTATGATCATCACCAAATGTATCACCTAAAGAAATCATGAAATCGGCACTATCTTTTCGTTGATTTTCTAGGGTAATTTTATAAAGGCTTCTTACTCCTTTTTTATCATAGAGATGTTCATCTGCTTCAATGACAAAACGAAAAGATGATCCTCTTGATCTTTGTGTTATGAATGTGTATAAAGGTGATGATGTGAAAGACGATGAATTGGTTTTTTTGTAAGAAAGTGTGTAATAATAACGAGTATTTGGTTGTAATTGTGAAATCTCTATATCTTCAGATTGTTCAGCCTTCAAGATACGAATGGGGATGGTATGATCAAGAACTTCTTTGCCTGTCCCATAGCTAATAAAGTATTCGGCATCATTTGCAGAATGAATACTTGCTGTTACTGATTTATCTGTCGGTCTTCCGAGAATTATCGAATACTCTTGCGCAGCTAATGTGGTCGAAAAATAGAATAGAAATAAACTCGAAACAAGTATCGAAGTAATCATATATATAGTCTCTGTAAGTGTAAAAAAGTGTTTATTTCATTGAGTTTATACTCGTTATCACGAAAGTGTCTTACTGCATTTATCAGAATGCTGAGCACATAAAGTTGGCGCTATAAGATTGGGGTTAAGAGGAAACATCAACCTTCCCTGAATATGTATTATCTATGGTAGTAACAATGTACGTGACTAGTTTGTTACATAAACAATTATTATATATTAGTGAGGTAATTTTTTGCCGATTAGATAGCCATAATATATGAATGAGCCTCCTCTTCAATTAGAAGGTTTTCTTTATATTTGCTATCGTGTAACGGAGAAAGGAAAATGTATTATGAAAATTTACGGTCTTATGACCACATTTGCGCTGATACTCTTTGAGCAGTGTTTCACTATGAATGCTCAGACCACTGCGAAGGACGGTGATTGGTCGGCACTACAAGTTGTTCTTCGGCATACCCAAGAAGCTGAACATATGATACGAGTCGGAGATGTTGATAATCTCAATTCTGGGTGGGAAAGAGATTTCAATCCATTCCCCGGCAGACCAACATCAGTACACAGTTATCCGAGCCAAAAAATGATATTCCAGTTAACAATATCATAAACCCATTGCTTCTAATAGCCATAAGCAAAACCGCAATCAAAAGACGAGTAGAAATACAATATAGTAAATAAAGATAAAAATAGTAATATATACTAAAGTACTAAGGACTATACATTGAAATTACAGCATAAAGAATTGGTTGATTTATTACAAATGGCGTATTCCGCCGAAAAAGCCGCAGCATTTGCCTATCAAGGACATGCAGGCTCCGTAAAAAATGAGGATGAAAAAAGTGCTATTCATCAAATTGAAATTGATGAATGGAATCATCGTAAAGAAGTTCTTGCTATTATGAATTATTATGGAATACCGATTTCAACATATTATGAAGTAAAGTTCCATATAATTGGAAAAATAATCTCCTATAGTTGTTATGTCATTGGTTGGTTTATGCCATATTACTTTGCCGGAAGATTAGAAAGTGGTAATGTATGCGAATATTTTCGTATGATGCACTATTTCCATGAATTGGATATTCATGAGCACAATGATGTACTCTATGAAATGGGGATTAAGGAAAAAGAGCATGAAGTATATTTTCTTCAGAAAATTAAAAATAAAAAATTGCTTCCTTTTTTTGAAACATTATTTTCATGGGGTATATCAAAAAGTTATAATGATGTGGATTTAGAGAAAAAATATCCGGTGGAAGAATCTAAAGTATATTGTAAAAATAGCATAGAAAAACATACATAAACCATGAAATCAGGCACAATAAACTATTGTAATGCCGAGGTTCGGCAGTGTTCAATCAATATTCAGATTGGTGCTCATAATCTCGGTAAATTGTAATTTTTGCGGTTATCCAAACATCCTTAGTACATTTCTCACGCATTGTCTAAAGCCGTCAATCTTGATCAAATAGTGGAAAGTGAATGGAACTGTTTCAGGCTTTGATTTTGTATGGGTTTTTTGATATTCTGACCACCTGACATTGCCTGATTTGTACTAAGCTGCGATGGTGGTTGGATTACTGCTAATGGAAATAATCGTCAATATATTCATCAAGCTCGTTTTCATTTGTCAACTCTATGAGGTTGTCCATCTCTTTGTTCACAGTAACATTAATTCCTTTTTTGTACACTATCATTATGGAAAGAAGCCCTGCTTTTGCGGCTGATAAGTTTGTTGCCGTACCTTTGTGTTCCAAAAAAAATCGTGAATAGCTTGCCATGTAAAGTCCAAGTAAATGAGTATTTTTGTCGCATATTTTTATGAGTTTTTCTGTAATGAGAATATTGACTGTCGGGCTGCCTTCAACCCATCGCATCACAAAAGCATTCACTTTTTGCCTTTTGTCAATTTCTTTATTGAGATCTGTTTCCTCAAGCCATTTTGCAGCATCAATTATTGCATTTTCATACTTTGCATAATCCTCTCTTGATTTTAGTTCCACGTTTTGTGGGACTTCAAATGTAGTCTGTCCTTGCACAGTCAAAATGCTGATTAGTAGAAAAAGTATTCCTACTGCTAATGTTTTACCTTTTGTCATAATGATATTTTTTAGAATGAATAAATAGAGTGCGCTCTTTATTTATGTACTATCGTAGTAATGACTACCATGATATTGATCTATCTTTGGTCAAAAAAACAGAAAATCCCAAAAACATGACTTCCGCGTTGAACTCGAATTTCATAAAATCCGTTCGTTTTCTCTATGTGCTTTAGTCCGGTACTTTTTGTAAGTCTTGACTCAATTCAAATGACCAAAGAATTTTCGCTTTTTCTTTCGTGTTTTGTATGGTAAAGAAGTCTTAAAAGTCGTTCTTATAGAACATTATCTTTCTATAGTTTTGATTTCTGACCACACTGCAAAGTTACAAAAGGTTCCCTACAAATAAAACATAAAATTTGAGTTATTTTGTCTGTCATAAGTACCAAAATGCTCTGCTGTTTATGTCGTTATACAAATATTCTTTATCAAATTCAAAGAAATAGTCTACTGTTTTTTGTGTGAATTTTTCAGCATTTTCTTTTAAATAGTCTTTTGTTCCCTGATAGCCTAATGTATAAAAAATCATTTCTCCATCAAAACCACACCAAGTGTCAAAATCTGCAAGTTTTGCTTCCATTATTAAGTCAAAATCGGTTGTCTCTTTATTTTTACTTGTAAAAAAACTGAACATTAATAGGTCTTCACACATACAACCACAAGTACCCAATTCACGTTTTCTATACGAAATTGCGTTTTTTAACAAGTATCTTGATAGTTCAATGTTTTGGTAGTTTTTAATGTAATCAACAAATTCTAATCTTTCAGGTCTTTGGTTGTCAATAAGCAATCTTTCAAAATTTTCATCACAAACTGATTTTGTATTGTTAAATTCAGAAATAATGCATTCTACAAATGGTGTTGTAAACTTATGTGGAATTTGAAATTTTGTTTTTAATAAACTGCTAACTTCAATAATGCTCTCATCAATTACAAAAAAACATTCATTTTTATTGTCAATATTCTTTTTTTGTTCTTTTACAAAATTTGTAATGTCTTGGATTGATTTAATGAACTTATTATTGAACTTTTGTAATGCGTCATTTTTAATTCCAATTTGAACTGCTCTCCGTTTTAATTTTTCTCCTTTAAAGTCGTGGTCTGGGTCCCATTGAATACGAACATTGCTATTATTAAGTTTCTCTCTCCAAATTTGTTCGTCACCAAACGACTTGTCATAGCTTGTTAATACACCTTCACTTAACAGTTCTTCAAAACCTTCAAACGTCATTTCAATAGCTAAAATTCTATTTTGATTGCTGTCTTTTTCAGCCCAACCACTTCTGTACATCATCCACAAAAAGTTCGGTTTAATCCAAGTCATTCTGTTGAAGCTGTAATCTTGCCCACCAAATTTTTGATGTTTTATTGCGTAGTCAGCTATTTTGTCATTGAATGCCTGATATACAAAAATATTTTCTGCGTCTCTTTGTCCAAGTATAAAATTTCCTTCTTGTGGAAGTCCCTTTTCGTAGCTGTGATATGGAATTGTCTGTAAGTTCATTTTGTTTACGGTGTCGTACTAATATGGCACATCGGTTAGTGCATTACGAAGTTGCTGTAGCCTAAAAAAATATATAGAAACAGCAATTTCGTAAAGCGCGTGTTATATGCCGTTTTATTTATACATCTCAAGCGCAAATTTCACGTTGTCGTTATCAAGGCCTTTTAATTTCTCTATAGCACTATTAGAAACGTCTGAATTAATTGTCTTTAGTGCGTGAATACATTTTCTTAATGTCGCTTCCAACTCATGATCATGCCAACGAAAACGTTCTCTATTTAAAGCTATGTTTACAATCGGTTCTACAAATCTATCGTCACGTAAATTTTCTAGGTAAATTATGTTCACTAAGTCTTCGTGTTGATTATGCCAAGTTCCAATCAATGCTTTTTCAATATATTCAAAACTATCTGTCTCAAACTTATTCTGATTTGAAAATTCAAGACACTTAATAAGTCCTTGTTCGTCTTCGTTTTGTACCGCTTGTTTTAGTTCGTCTTTCATTTTTCATCTGGGTAGTTCAAATGGCGGCACATCACTCAAATTCCCGCAATGCATCATTCATTTCTCCCAAAACTACAAAACTTTGCTTATCTATCCAAATATGAGAAAAGTAAATTTCTCTGTGCCGGAGTAAATACAGTGTTCTAGACGTTCTTAGCTGTGATTCCACCCCAAGGTTTATATCAGTTGCAAACAAATTATCGATGAGTTGTGCAATAGTTGCAGCTGTTGGCGGGTCGTTATTCTTTTCTGTCGAGTTGATGTCAGTTCATGTTGCAGTGTCTTCGTGCGTTGGCTAAATAAATTTCCAAATGTCTTCAATTAGCAAATTATCAAACGTTTTTATGTGGTCTTTCAAAATAGCTTCGGTTCTCATATTTGGTCTAATGTCACAGTAATATACTCCGTCGAGCGGATTGAGTTTTACTGTGTAACCTTTAAAGTGTCCGGGTAGAAAAGTCGCATTGATGCCGTATTCGTTTTCTTTCTTACTGTTCTTTCTCTGAACGTCATTCAGGAAAATGGCTATGTGTGGAGTTGTTTTCTCAGTCAATTTGTTGTAAAGGAATTTGTCAATGAAAATCTTGTCAATACGGTCTTTGCTTGATGTTTTGATTGAGCCAATTACTTTGATGTCACTTTCCTTTTCAATGATTAAATCGTGTTGATAGTTCATATTAAAAGTTGGCTGTCCGTCAACGATTACAGGAACCTGAATTGTTCCGGCTTTACAATCAATACCTATCTCACGGATGATTAAGCGAATGAAATGCTCAAACAAATCACCGTTTAGTTTTCTTGCTGTGTTCGACTGTCCTGCCGGTAAACCGTCCAATGCAGAGCCAACCGATTGTTGAATAGTGTAAGTCGCATTATTCAAAATGTTACGCACTGCTTCATCTTTCTTGTTAATCGTTTTGATGTTCCGTAACACTTTCAAAAAATCTTTTGATGCCTTGGCAAAACTCTTTGCGTCATACATCAAATTTGAATTGATTGGTCGTGTGATTTGAAAATTACCTTCTTTCTTGTATTGATAAAAGCGATAATGATTTTCGTTCTGTGAAACGATTGTTGCCTGCAAGTTGTCGCTGATATAATTCAAATATTCATCGCAGAATGCGATGTATGCTTTCAAGTCAACGAAGTTGCTTTTGTCTTTAGCTTTGTTTACGAGTTGTTTTAAATTCATCTAATTGAGTTTCTTCTTCGTTGGTTATCAAAATCGTATTTAATCCATTTTTCAATGCTCCAATCTTCCACAAGTTCAATTCGGTTGGCAGCCCAATCTAAATATTCCGGTGAAAGGTCGCAAGCCATCCATTTTCTTTGAAGTTGTTGCGAACAAACCGGAGTTGTTCCACTACCACAAAACGGGTCAATAATCGTGTCGCAAATATTCGAAGAAGCTAAAATCAATTTTCTTAAAAGCTCTTCAGGTTTTTGTGTCGGATGTGGCGTTTTTTCGTGCATTCCGTTGCAAGTTGTCGGAACTTCAATAATATCTTGTGGAATTTCTAAAACGTCTTTAGGTTTTGCTCCAAGTGGGTTTGGTTCCCAAATGTGATTTCCATTTTTACCGTTTCCGTATTGGCTTGTTTCTGCTTGAGGGTGGCTCGGATACTTTAGTGTATGCTCACCATAAGGAATACGAATTTCGTCAATATTGAAAGTGAAATTCTTTGTCTTGCGGAAATGTAAAATGCTTTCGTGGCTTCTTCCCCAATCTTTACCAAGATTTGCTTTGTTTTTGTAGTGCCAAATAATCCAACGGCAAGATTTAAAAAGTTTTGATGCTGGATGTTTTAAGTCAGCAAGTATTTCAGAGAACCCGCAAATGAAAAGTGTTCCTGTTGGTTTCAAAACTCTTGCAGCTTGTTCAATCCATTGCATTGAAAACTTAATGTATTCTTCTTGACTTTCAAAAGTGTCCCAATCTGCTTTTTTGATGTTGTATGGCGGGTCGGCAAAAACCATATCAACGCTCTCGTCTGGAAGTGATTTTAGCCACTCTATGCTGTCGCCTTGCCAAAGTTGTCCGCAGGGGTGCTGATAGAAAACTGTCGGCTTGATATTGTTTTCAAAGTCCGCTTGTAAGCGTTCACCTTTGATTTGAACCTCTCCGAAAAATGTCGGCAGTTCTTTATTTCTGGTCATTATTTTACCCATTGCGTTTAGTTTTTAAGTAAGACACTTTTTGTTCTGCAACTTTCAAAATTGTCAAGTCAGTTCCTTCGTCTAAAATTTTGTATGCGATTTGGTCGCTCAAAAATTCGTTTTGCAACCCTTTCTCATCTGCGTTGAAGTAGTCAGCAACCGCCTTAATAAGTTGTTGGGTCGGCTGTTTCTCGTTACGTTCAATCTTTGCGAGTAGGGAAGGGTGAATATCAAGATGTGATGCCACTTCTCTGAGTGATTTTTCAGTTTCCACTCTTAATGCTCTAAGATGTTTTCCGAAAGTTGAAAATTTTTGTTTGGTCGTTGCCATCAGGACAATTTTTGTTCAAATGTATGAATTATATTTTTATGGACAATAAAAGTCCACATAAAATTATACACAATGTCTGAACTGTCGTGGTGCGTAGGAGCAAAATAAAATATGCTGCATTTGGGGTGGCTTATGCGGTCGGCTTTCTTGTCTTTTTCGAAATACGTTGTTCATAGTCACCAATAAGTTTGTTTAAAATTTCAATTTTCTCAATGTCCAATGGTTCTGTATGGCAAAGTTGGTCAAGCATGATGTTGATATCATAAAACTGATTGTCTGACGTGATTTTTCCTTTTTCAATTATCTTGTTTACACGTTGGAAATAGGATTTAAAAATGTCAATGTCATACTTGGTTTTATCTTGGAGATATTTGTTAAATTTTAAGTCACTAATTTCTATTTGCATTTCTGTCAAGTCACGAAACCATTGTTTCAGCCTTGTCAGTCGTCCTTTCAGATAATTTTCTTCTGTTTGTACTTTAAGTCCTTTGAAATGTTCTATTGGGTCAAAGTCAGCTGTCTTGATTTGCATTTCCTTATTGTCAATGTAGTAGTCAAGTGTCGCCAAGACCAAGTCCCGATACTTTTTAAGTTCTGCCTGTTTTTCGTCTTTATTAAGTTTGTTGTCCGTCATTTGTCTTCTTGTCTTTTAACCTGACCGCACATCTCTCTAATTCCCGCAATGCACCATTCATTTCTCCCAAAACTACAAAAGTTTCATAATACAGACAAATCTCAAGTCTTAAAAATTCATCATGATAGAGCACATCATTGGTTTGCTGTGAATATTCCATCTCTTCAAGATTATATTTCACCCATGAGTTTTGTATCGTCATTCCAAAGTATCACTTTGCACTGTCATTATATCACGTTATTTTTTATACTCGCCACAATCGAAAAAAGTTCCATTTTGAATCATTATACCACGAAACTAATGAAACGATGGGCAATAGCGATGTTGTTCTTTCTCAATGATAGATTTTCCCCATCCTTTATCGGAATCATATTGGTAGATAAATCTTCATTCATGAATATCAATACATTAACTACTCTAACACCAATCTATGTACCATCTCGTATCATTACAAGTCAACTATTTGATTGGGAACAAAGTAGGCATATCTTTCATGATGAAATAATGTACTTTATTTGACTTTTTAGTGGTTTGTATATTAGGCAAAGACTGTAGTTTCTTTATCAGTTCTTTATCTGACATATTCAATTGTACTCTTTCAAGAATTTGCTTTGACGTAAGTTTTTGCTTTTCAAGTAATGTAATTACTTGTTCTATTTCATTGTTTTGAGTTGTTTCATTCATCGTCTGTACAGCTTTAAGGAGTTCTGTATTGTCAATTATGTTTCCTTCACTATCAACAGCTTTTGCTCCCTTTTCAACGAGAATAAGGTTTGCATTTTTTTCATTTTGATTAGATTGTCGCACAAAAATAGTTCTTCCTTTCTTCAAGCCATCTATTACGCCTGCCCAAGTACCTCCACTTTCAGCAGATTGGGCCACATAGATATCAGTTGCCAATGCATAAATAATCGGATTGCGTGCCATTGCTAAACCTGCACTCCAAACAGCTTTTGGGTGAAAAGTACTTACCACAAGCACATCACCATTTGTAATTTCTTTGTAGTATTTTTTAATACCTGAACCAAAAGTCATTATTCCTTGTGGAAGTACGATAATGCTTTGTCCTTTGTATTGAATAGCACTATCTAATGCTTGTTTATCAATCCCTTTTGCAAAACCACTTACCACAACTTTAAATTGTTGGGCAGCTTTTTTTGCAATATTGTCTGTAAACTGCAAGGAAATATTATCCGCATCACGGCTACCCACTATCGCAATGCTGTTTTCTTGCATAATTTTCTTATTGCCTTTTACATATAAAATAGTAGGGGCTTTTACTTTTAAATTGGCTTTCAAGGTCTTAGAATATTCCGGTGAATTGATAGGCACAACTTCAAAACCCTGAGAAAGCAAATCTTCGGCTAAGAAAGCATTATTGGGTAATTCAGATTTAGCATTTTGTAAATCCACGATATCTATATCAGATAAACCGAACTTGTCTTGCCATTCACTTTCCGAATGAAAAAATGTTTCTAAGCTCATTTGATTATCGTGAACAATTTTTATTACCAAACGGTTGATTTTCTCTGTTCCCCATTTGGATAGATGAGCCAAAGTAATCCAATAAGGTATTTCGGTGTATTCTTTCATAAATCTCCTCCTACGGTTTTCGCAATAACTAAAGGTACTATTTTTACAGCTCCCAATGTAGATAAACATTTTCCAACTTCTTTTATTGTTGCCCCACTATCAAAGACATCATCTATCAATAAAACACTTTTCCCTTGAATTTCACTTGGATTTTCAACAAAAAAAGCATCTTTTAGGTTGTCTGTTTTAAGTAAACTTGTCTGAAATATTTTTTGGGATTGTGTTACTCTACTTTTCTTTAAAGTATGTGAAATATTGATATTGAGGGATGTAGCTATTTTCTCCGAAAAATTTTTCACCAAGTTTCCGCTTTCAGTAGGGGGTACATATAATACTATGTCAAATTTTTCTTTGCCAAAATATTTATAAAAAGCCTTGAGGGTCAAACGCAAAAGCCAATCGGGGAAGTCTCCGCCATTTTCGTATTTACTTCTGCGCAGTGCTTGTCCCACATTAGAAACACCATAATAAGAAGCCGCCACACCATTTACCAAGTTAGTGTTTTTACTTTCTACTTCCAAGATTGGGAAATATGTTTCTCTAAAATCTACTAACTTATTTTTCCATTCTTGTGTGACATCCACTTGTATATTTTTTTTTCGACAATTATCACAAACACCACAATTGCTTGATAAGTTGTCACCTAAAAAATCGCACAAAAATTTCATTCGACAATTGTGAGTTGTCACATAGCTTAGCATTTCATCAAACTCTTTGAGTTTAGTATTTCTTAAATTCTCAAAACTTCCTATATCCAAAGTTGGAGCATTAAATTTGTATTCGTATTTTTTACTTTTTCCATCAAACACTTCAATGACAATACCTTGTGCAATTAAATCAGCCACAATTACATTGACTTGGTTTTGCTTTACATTCGTGGCTCTCACAATCCCGTGCAAGCCTAATCTTTCAGACTTTACTGCGTCAATTACACATTGATATTTTTTAGTTTCAGGTCTTGCACCTTCTATAAACGACAAGGGCAGAGTTCTGTCTTCGTTAGGATTATAAAACAAGATAATGTAAGAGGGATTTCCGTCTCGTCCTGCTCTTCCTATTTCTTGGTAATAATGAATAGGAGAAACAGGGCTTTGTGTATGTATGACAAAACGAATATCAGGTTTATCAATTCCCATTCCCAAAGCATTTGTACTAACGACACATTTGTATTCATTGTTCATCAAACCTTGTTCAATCTCTTTTTTTGTTTCAGTATCTATGCCTGAATTATAGTGTACAGCATTTATTTTCAAATACTCAAACCATTTGGCATAAGTTTCTGTACTTACTCTTGTTCCTGTGTAAACAACGCCTGTGCCTTGTATCTTTTCTAAGTTCTGTGCAAGCCAAATCATCTTTTCGTCTTCGGATTGCACTGTTATCACAAATAAATTAAGGTTACTTCTGAGCAGTGTCCCACGAACAGCAACTATATTTTTTCCTATTTGTGCTTTTATATCATTTTCAACTCGCTTAGTGGCAGTGGCAGTAGTAGCCAAAACAGGAAAATTAAGTGGGAGTAAATTTACTAAATTTATGATTTTGCGATAAGAAGGAATAAAATCATGACCCCAAGTCGAAATACAATGTGCTTCATCTACGACAACCATCGCAATTTTAAAATTTTTATCTCGAACAGTTTCCAACCATGTTATATTTTCCATTCTCGCAGGGTGGATATACAGCAGTTTGAGTTTCCCATTAAGGGCATCTTTTATCGTTTGGTTATTTTCTTCTTCACTTTGTTGCGAGGATATAAAGTTAGCTGAAATACCTAATTCGCGCATTTTTTGGACTTGATCACGCATTAGAGCTATGAGGGGCGAAAAAATAATTGTTACCCCTTCAAATTGTATAGCGGGAAACTGATAGCATAGTGATTTTCCAAAACCTGTTTTTTCAATCAAGAGTACACGCCCCCCTTGTAATATTTTATCTATTACCGCCCATTGATTGTCATGAAATTGATTAAAACCAAAAATATATTTTAGTTTTTGTTCAGCATACTCTCTTGTCATTGGTTTATTTTATTAAATACCAGATAATCAGAGGAATGTAACTATTATTGTACCTACATCTTATAGACCTTAATGTGATTGCAATCATTCTTGATGGAAAGGTTATTACCCTTTGGGTTTGAGCAATAATTCTTTTATAGCATCAAGATTGCGCTTATCGTCTTCTTTATAGCGTTGTGAAATAGAGCCGGGTGATAATGTTGTTGTTTTATGTATATCATGCTGGGGTGATTCATTCTCTTGTCTTATCGGTTGTGGAACCGCCTGTACATCCGGTTCATCAGCTTCTTTTTCAGTAGGATACTTAATAGCACTTGCTTGCGAAATAATATCTTTGCCGAGCACATCACGTAATTTTTCAAAGATGGTGGCACGTGTAAAAGGTTTCCCGATAAACCCAATTGCCCCTGTGCGAATTGCCGTACCTATATTTTCTATATCGGAAATTGCAGTCACCATAATAATAGGTATATCGCGGGTGCGTTTTATTGATTTGAGTACTTTTAATGTTTGATGCCCGGAAAGATCCGCCATAAGTACATCAAGCATAATTAATGTTGGATGATGCTCTACCGCCAAAGCTATACCGTCATAGCCATTAGAAGCAACATAGGGCTTAAATCCAAAACTCGAAACAATTTTGGAGAGGATGCGCTGCATCCACACATCGTCGTCAATTATTAAAACACTTAACTCATTCATTGCTTTATTATGCTGAAATTGCTGTATGTAAAAGTACTTTAAATAAAATACGGTTAATTTCTTTGTGTATTATAACTCATTATCATCCAATATTGAGTGTTATTCCTCTTGTTTCTTTTCACGATTAGCACCAATATTGGCGGCGACAAATGCTTGTTGTAAAGCATTCACATCGGAGGTGGCTGCCTGAACATTAAGCTCCACAATACGGTCATAGACTTCTTTGCGATGGACCGGAACATCCCTTGGTGCTTCAATACCCAAACGCACCACACCTCTGTCCACACTGACAACAGTGACTTTAATATCACCGCCTATAGTTACAACTTCACCTGCTTTTCTTGACAATACTAACATAGCGTTTTTTCTCCTAATTATTGTTCTGAGCCGCTATGCGTGCCAATGGGAAATTCCGTCAAATATTTATCCGACGGCAGAATTAACTGATGTCCTGTTTTTGCAGACGGGTTAATGACAATAGGTGCTCGTAAATTTACGGTCATGCGGTCGGAGCGGCTGCCGAGAGTTACGACAACATAGACCACATCGCGTTGCTGATCATAATCTCGAAACTCATACTCATCGTAAATATACCAAGGGTTGATAATCGGTAAACCTATGGATGGATTTTCGAGTGATACAAGCCATTCCAGAGGAGCCATGTCCTCTTCTGCGACAAGGATAAAATCATGAAGATGATCAAAACCAAGAATACCTTCGCCGAAAGTAATAATTTGTGATGGATCAATATCCAATGCACCAAATTGACTTGTATAAATTCTTTTTTTTGTTGTTGTATTTCGACTATTGGTGTTTTGTACAATAGGATGATTTTCACTGTATGCCGAATCGGTCACCAAAATTTGTTGCGCTGTTCCACGCTTCATATCAAAAATAATCGGCGCACGCATATTCGCAGTCGCGGTTTGTTTTTCGCTGTCATATAATGTGACAATCACCATCGGTGCGCAGCAGGCAGGGTCATACTCCACCTCTGTTTGATACGAAAAGTCCACTTGAAAAGGGCTGAGAATAGGGAAACCTATGGACGGATTTTCAATGGACAACAACCATTTGAAGGGGACAAGAGAATCGTCGGCTATCACGACAAATTTTCTCAAATGTTCAAAACCGTGAAGCCCTTGGGGGAACTCTACAAGATGGCGATCTTCTAAGTGAAGAGTGCCATATTCCGATGTTTCAATCGAATGTGCCTGTGATGTAGTGTGTGCATCCTGCATAGAACTATCTCCTATTATGCCGGCATATAATGAAAAACAATATACAAAGATAAGAAAATTAACGGTTTAAGGAATCAGTAATATACCCGTCGTCGGATGGTTTATCCATTGGCAAGTCTTCGAGTATAATTTCTACCCTCCTGTTTTTTTGTCTGCCTTGCTCCGTATTATTGGGAAGCAAGGGTTGCGATTCGCCAAATGCCTGTGTGGAACATAAATTTTTATCAAAACCGCGCTGAATTAAATAATATCCCACGTTTAAAGCTCTTGCCGAAGATAAATGTAAATTTGAAGGGTACATATAGTTCCGCTTAATGGGAATACTATCCGTATGACCTTCAATAATTAATTGTTTGCGCACACCTTGAAAGAGCGATGCGAGAGTGTCAAGGAATATCAGCCCTACCGGTTGCAAATCCGCGCTGCCGGAACGGAACAAAAGCATTTCCGGCAATCGTAAAGCCAGTCCCTTCGGAGTGCGCTCAAGTGTCAGAGTACCATTGCTGATAAATTTCTCGAAGCTTTTTTTTATGTCCTTGTCTAATTCATCCAATGTTTTTTGTTGGCTTGCCGGAAGTATCGGTGCGGGAATACCTTGGCTGCCGGGAAGCACTTTATCGCTATTGGGATCATCCGGCTGTTTTTCTTCAAAATATTCGGTAAATGCCGACACAACACCATTGTATTTGGCTGCATCCACTTGCGAGGAAGCATACAGAATAACAAAAAGCCCAAGAAGCAATGTAATCAAATCAGCATAGGTAATCAAATAACGCTCCGCATTGTCATGTTCTTCATGGTGATGCGGTTTGGGTTTGCGTCTTATACCATGGGAAGACTTTTTCTGTTGTTGCATACTACTTCTCATAAAAAAAGGCGAAATCCGAGAATGAACTTCGCCTTGAGATTGTCGGTCATAAGCACTTTTTATTGAGCTATGAGCGTAGAAAACACTTGTTTTGTGCCATCATCAAATGTGGCGATAAGTGAATAGACACCTGCGGGAAGACCATTTCTGTCAAAACGCAATACGCCACTATTGCCCATCGAAACGGGACCATCATAAATTACTTGCACTGTCTGACCAAGTAAATTAATCGCTTCCATACGCATAGTCTGAGTCGGACGCAATATAGTATAGCCGATAAAAGCAGTATTGTCAAATGGATTCGGATATACTTCCAAAGCAATGGCTTTTGGTTGCTCTTCAGCCACACTTGTCGTAATTTCCCAACCACCTATTTTGAATATATCACCGCCATAGCTCGTTACCCAGAAATTTTTATCGCGCGGATCATACTCAATGCCTCGTGCATTGATAATACCCGATGTATTGACAAGTTCAAAACGGGAACGCTCCTGCGATAAATTATCCAAAGGTATTTCTACTGCATACGATGCCTGCAATACATTGCCCGGAAACGCTGTGGACGCTTGGAATAAACTGTTTTTGCCATCATAACATATACAACGAGGTCCCAAATTAACATTAAATGGATTTTTTACTTTACTGATTTGAGCACCATTGCTAATGTTGAGAGTGTAAATGTTTCTGTCTCCATCGCGCTCCGAAGTAATCATCGTATTATTCACAATCTCAATGCCTATCGGATAACGTCCGGGGCTATTAAATTCACGCAATACTTTACCTGTCGTATCAATTTCATAAATAAAACCAATACCCGATTCTGTATTCACAAATTTTTGAAGATAAATAGTACCTGTCGCTTTATTAAAAGATAAATCGGTAAATAAACTGTCGCCTTTTTCAATACGCACTACTTTTTCAATATTCAGTGTGGTTGCATTTAATTTTACCAATTTATTATCACCGAAACTTGTTGTCCACAACCCATTATTACCGTCATACGCTATGCCATAAGGAATATGGGAAACACTTGTGGCAGCAATAACAGAACCCGTCCGTAATAATTCAATCGTAAATGTGGACGAAATTTTCGTTTGCTCGGTATTCGTTGTGGAACTGACACGCACTCTTCCGGTAAATGTTGGTTTATTGGGCACATTCCAGCGCAAGCTATTGCCAACGGCATCGCCCGTAATTGTTATCCATGACAAACCATTATCCAATGAATATTCGATTTTCACCGGAGGAGTAAAACCATACCATGAAATTTTTTGATTTGTGCCACCGGTATAAATTTCCCCGCCTGTGGGCGCTGTAATTTCCGCCTCCGTTACTTGCACACCATTAGGAACATCAATTTCCCACATAGAACGACCATGCGTTGCCACGCGCAATGCCATTTTACCCGCAAGCGGCGTGGGCGGTTCATAGAACATCATATCCACAACCATAGTGTTTGGCAAACCAATACCATAAGGTGCCCATGTCTCGCCGCCATTATATGTAACATACACACCAAAATCAGTACCCACAAAGATAATATTTTCATCATCGGGGTGCATAATAAGTGAGTTACAGGGCACATCCGGCAAACCCTTGCCAATATCTTTCCATGTTTTACCCAAATCGGTAGTTTTATACACATGCGAACTATTAAAACCCGAGAATGTCACAAATGCGGTGTTTTTATCTACGCGTGAACATTCAATATCGCTCACAAATCGGTTGGGAATGCCATTGTAGGTAACCTCTGTCCAATCTTCTGCTTTGGTGCCGCCGCCACTACTTGTCACAAATAATTCACCGCTGCCGCCAATCCAAATTGTACTGGCATCAGGATCGGCAGGGGAAATTCCCACAGCCGAAATTGTTTGGGTCAAATAAGGAGAAACACGTGTCCATTTTGTGCCATTATCAAAAGTAACCCACAAAGCGCGACGACCGCTGTATATTGTCGCCGGATCATTAGGGTCGGCTTCAAGTGGGGCAACAAATGCTGCTTGATCAAGCACTTTTGTCACGGCATCGGTAAATCTATTGGCATAGCTGGTAAAATTACCTGATGACATATCACGCTTAAATACGCCGCCATACTGTGTGCCGCCCCATACAATATTAGGATTAGAAGAATTCACAATGGCATGGCTGCCATCGCCACCGGCAACATTGCCCCACATCATTGCATCATCACTGATGGTACCATTATCTTGCGTGCCGCCATAATTTTTTGTACCCTTAGAATGGTCAATAGCCATACCGTGATATTGCGTAATCGGCAAATTATTATTGATTGCAAACCACGAATAACCCTTATTTGTACTTTTGAACATACCACCGTCACAACCCAAATACACAATATTGGGATTCATCGGATTATATGCCGCACAGTGCATATCGGGATGTGTTTCCGGAAAATCATAACCCGCCACTTCTTGCCACAAAGAGGCATTATTATCGGTATAGAACAAATCAACGCCACCAAGCAAACAGATTTTCTCATCTGCCGGATGAGGCATAATAAAGTTGTCATAATCACCTTGGCGCCGCGCAGGGTCCCCGCCAAATGCTGTGGAAGTAATATTGCGTGATTGCCAATTTTTGCCGCCATTGGTACTCACATAACTTGCAGGCGCGCCGCTTGAGCTGGACAAGGCGGCAAGCATATACAATTTATTAAGATTGGCAGGGCTGCGCTGAACGGATATTCTCGCGAATGTCACCGCATTGTCCACCAATAAATTCGTCCATGTTTCGCCACCATCTAAGGTTTGGAATACATTCTCTCCGGCAATACCCACAATAACATCATCAGGATTGTCGGGATGCAATGATATATCCGAAATAACACCATTGTTCATACGGCGCCACGTTTCTCCCGCATCCGTACTCTTGTAAAATCCCGCATTCGCATCAACACCGCCGGCATAAATAAGATTAGAATTTTTGGGATGAACATAAATCTTTGAAAAACCGCCCACATTCGTTAAACCGATAACACGCCATGTGGCTCCCGCATCGGTTGTCTTGAATATACCCGCTCCGGCAATAGAATAACTGCCCGAACGATACTCACCCGTACCGGCATAGAGTATGTCCGGATTATTCGGGTCCATCGCTAAAGCACCCATTTCAGTGGAATTAGTAAAATCCATAAGTGGAGTCCATGAATCGCCGCCATCCGTAGTGCGCCACACACCTCCGCCGGCAGCACCTATATAGACCCAGCCATCTTTTGTCGGGTGATGCACCACCGCACGAACTCTGCCGCCAACATTGAAAGGACCCAATTGCCGCCATGTGGGTTGCTCTGCCAAAACTTGCGCATTATTGGACTTCTGATTAAAACTTGCACGATAATCGCTCACTTTTTGTGATAACAGATTAGCCGGCAATGTGCCATAAGGGTAAGCACGCTGTTCATAGCGCCAACGGGCTTTGTCATCGGGATGACCTTCTTTTTCGCCTTCGCGTTTTGCATATACTGCGCTGATGCTTCCTACAAGTATCATCAACATGATGAGTCGTCGCAATGATTTCATCTATACATTCTCCAAATATATTGTGTGTAAATTTTCAACAAAGATACGATTTTGCATCAAATGTTTCTCTATTCTTGCTCTCAATATAAAAGTCGGTTTTATGGACAGTTACTTTATGCGAACAATCATAAATAATCCCATCCCTGCCGGATTTGATATTTATTGTATTGTTTCCCATTATCATCCCATCACTCCCTGATTGAATTTCATTCAAGCTCCGTAGCAGCGATATAGTACAGCCCCCAATCAAAGCGATGACGAAGCCAATCGAGCCGACGACGACCCCGATTGAGGCGATGACGACCCCGATCGAGCCGACGACGACCCCGATTGAGGCGATGACGACCCCGATTGAGGCGATGACGACCCCGATTGAGGCGATGACGACCCCGATTGAGGCGCTGCA
>Ga0209570_1000526_pt1 | contig 41252 bp, 32 predicted proteins | sample EBPBio172007_DNA_FD_185861 | JGI IMG/M metagenome (GOLD analysis project Ga0209570, IMG submission 185861) | Wastewater treatment Type I Accumulibacter community from EBPR Bioreactor in Madison, WI, USA - Reactor 1_9/17/2007_ DNA (SPAdes)... | ecosystem: Engineered > Bioreactor > EBPR >... | reverse complement strand
CCTTTGCTTTGATGGCTGCCGCCTTTTCTTGTTGTAGCTGCCCTTATTTTGAAGGGTAAACACAACCTGCGTTTTCGCCCTATCGTCCCGTCTTTTGTTGTAGCTGCCCTTATTTTGAAGGGTAAATACAACTAAATGATTGTCATTTCCTTGACTATCAAAGTTGTAGCTACCCTTATTTTGAAGGGTAAACACAACGGCTAAGTTGTTAACTAACTGAGCATAGTTGTTGTAGCTGCCCTTATTTTGAAGGGTAAACACAACTGTTATTACGATATTCAACCCCTTCGATACGTTGTAGCTGCCCTTATTTTGAAGGGTAAACACAACGCGCCCAGCTTTATGTAATCAGTCTTCAGTTGTAGCTGCCCTTATTTTGAAGGGTAAACACAACGTACATATCTTCAAACTCTACTGCGTCGGGTTGTAGCTGCCCTTATTTTGAAGGATAAACACAACTTTATAAAAATGTGTATTTGTGTATTAGAGTTGTAGCTGCCCTTATTTTGAAAGGTAAACACAACTGAAGAAAATTCACCGTTTTTTGTGTGTGGGTTGTAGCTGTCCTTATCTTGAAGGATAAACACAACTCATTAAAGCATGCTTTGATAGCGTTCAAAGTTGTAGCTGCCCTTATTTTGAAGGGTAAACACAACAGCGATGTAGTTGGAAAGCCTCAGCGAAGCTGGAAGTATAAAAGAGTTGGGCTACCTTTGTTGCTCAACTCTTTTTTCTTGTTACGCCTCATTCCCCATACCTCCCTCCCCGCTGCCCGTTGGGATGCCTTCATTGCCGCTTCTCCGCAGCGGGTGATGTACGCGTATGCGTGGTATCTGGACGTGGTTTCGCCGCAATGGCAGGCGTTGGTGCTGGAAGAAGAAGGGGTTTGGAAGGCGGTAATGCCCCTGCCCACGCAGAAAAAATGGGGGTTAAACGTAGTCCAGCAGCCGTTTTTTTGCCAGTTTTTGGGGATTTTTACGACACCTTCGGTCGAGCTTGCTTCGGTACAAACTGCTTTTTTGGAAGCCCTTTCTACGCATTTTCGGTACGTGTCGAGCTATTCGGGGCGTTTTGGTGAAAACCTTTTTCCTGCGCCTTGGGAGGTGAAACGGTGTTTTACCCACGTCTTTTCCCTCAACGTTCCTTACGAACAACTCCACCAACGCTACTCCACCGACCGCCGCATCAACTTGGGGCGCGCGCTTCGTTTTGGGTGGGAAATCGCCGAGAGCGAGGACATGGAACCGATGATTCACTTGTTTCGGGAAAACCACGCGGCCAACATTCAAGGGGGCGTGGCCGAAACGGCTTACGAGCTGCTGCGAAAAGTGGTGGAAGCCTTGCAGCACCGCAACGCCGCTCGCATCGTGTACGCGCAAAAAGACGGGAAGATAGAAGCGGGGGCGCTGTTTGCCACCTATGACCAACGCATTGTGTATTTATTCAACGCCGCTTCGGCGGTCGGACGTAAAGGCAACGCCCGCACGTTGTTGATTGACCAATGTTTTCAAGCCTTCGCTAACTCGGGCTATGTATTTGATTTTGAAAGCCCCGAGAAGGAGTCCATTGCGTCTTTTTATGCCTCCTTTGGTGCGCAATCCGAGGAATATTCGGTACTACATTACAATGCGTTGCCTTTTCCGTTCAAACAATGGCAGGCATATCGTAGAAAAAAATCGTTTCCGAAAGTTTGAAACGTAATACCATCCCGAAAGTTTTGAACTTTCGGGATGGAGAGCTGGCGTTAATCCACCGTCGTAGCATTTCGGTGAAAACGCGTAATGATATTAGGATTGGGATAGAGCGAAACACCGCTTTTGTCTTTTCCTTCGTAAGGAATAATAGACAATACGTACCGAATACTTTCTAAACGAGCTTTTTGCTTATTGTTGGCTTTGACGATTATCCAAGGGCTAAACGACGTGTGCGTTTTGCTAAACATCCGCTCTTTGAATTTCGTATACGTAATCCATTTTTCTTGTGCTTGCATATCTACGGGACTCAATTTCCACTGTTTCAGCGGGTTGGCTTTTCGCGACTTAAACCTGTTTAGTTGTTCTTCTTTCGAGATAGAAAACCAAAATTTGATAATAATCAACCCGTCCTCGTACAACATGTGCTCAAACTCAGGCACTTGTTGCATAAAAATATCGTACTGAGCTTCGGTGCAAAAACTATTGACGGGCTCTACTACGGCACGGTTGTACCAACTTCGATCAAAAAAAACGATTTCGCCCCGATTAGGAAGTTGTTTTGTGTACCGTTGAAAATACCATTGTCCTTTTTCCTCATCGGTAGGTTTGGGAAGCGCCACCACCCGCATCGCTCTCGGGTTGAGGTGTTCGGTAAATCGGCGAATCGTCCCCCCTTTGCCCGCCGCATCGCGGCCTTCAAACAAAATAGCGATACGTTTGCCTTTAGCCTGAACCCATCGTTGCAACTTGACCAGTTCAATTTGCAATTTCTCCAATTCTTCTTCGTACCGAATGGTCTCTAGTACCTTTTTGGGGTCGGCATTATTGCGTTTGAATAAATCAGACAAGTCTTTTTTGGTACGCAAATTTTGCAACTCGGAAAGCTGAATAGACGCCTCTGTTTCGGAAGCAATGGTGGAAGTTGGGACTTGAATGGGGACTTGCTCCGACGGTGGAGCAGGAGGAGGTGTTGAAGAAGAAACTCGCTTTGTCATAGTGCGATGATGGTTAAAATGTTTGTTTTCAAAACAATCACTTTCCCACTCACCACCTATGACCTTTTATCAACATAAACGATGACAAAAATCAGTTTTACTTTTTTGAGGGTCATTATAACAAAAAAGCCCTTCTGAGCAACAATGCTCAGAAGGGCTTGAAGAACCTCTCGAAAGTTCAAAAATTTCGAGAGGTTTCATAAATATCCCTATGAAAGCGGTGGAATACGCAACACCTGACCTGGGTAAATTTTGTCAGGGTGAGTCAACATTGGCTTGTTTGCTTCAAAGATAATTTCGTACTTCATTGGGTCTCCGTAGTACTTAGCCGAGATTTTAGAAAGCCAATCACCTTCTACAACTGTGTGATACTGAGCCTCTGGAGCAGGTTCAGCTACCACCATTTTGTTGTCAACAGCTTCCACGCCTTCAACGTTTCCAACTGCCAACGCGATTTTTTCAGCGTCTTCTTGCTTATCAACTTCACCTTCAATGATGACGGTGTGACCCGCAACTTTAACGATAAGTTTATTGTAAGGCAAGCCCAACGTTTTTACGTGTTGAAGCAACGCTCCTGCTTTCAATTCAGCAACTTTTTCGGGTGCCGCTGCAGCTTCTTCTTTACCGAAGATTTTTTCTCCAACACCCTTGAAAAATGACATGAGTCCCATGGTTGAAAAGATTTTGATTAGTTTGTAATAATTTTGAATCGCAAGGCTCAAATCTAAGAGTTTTTTAAGTCCTTGCAAATCGTTAGACCGTTATTTTAGTTTTAAGTCACACTTTTGGTATGAAAATCGCTTTTTTTAGTTCAAAATCTTACGACAAAACCTTCTTTTCCCGCTATAATACCTTCCAAGAGCTAAGGTTTTTCGAATCTCCCTTAACCCTTGAAAGCATCGATTTAGTAAATGGCTACGACGGAGTTTGTGTCTTTGTCAACGACCAACTCAATGCTGAAGTCATCGAACAACTTGCGGTTCGCCACGTCAAAATTATTGCGCTACGGTGCGCAGGTTTTAATAACGTTGACCTACAAGCCGCCAAAGCCCACGGTATCGCCGTAGTGCGAGTACCTGCTTATTCGCCCCATGCCGTCGCGGAGCACGCAGTCGCCCTCATCATGACACTCAACCGCAAAACGCACAAAGCTTACAACCGCGTACGAGAAGGCAATTTTTCGTTGGAACGCCTCACAGGCTTCGATCTGTACGGCAAAACGGTGGGAGTGGTCGGAACGGGAAAAATTGGCGAGGCTTTTGCCTTTATTATGAAAGGGTTTGGATGTAAAGTATTAGCCTACGACCTTTATACCAACCCCGTTTTGGTCAGTGCAGGAATTCAATTTGTGGAATTAGACGAGCTATTTGCCCAATCGGATATTATTTCACTCCACTGCCCGCTTACGCCCCAAACCAATCGCCTCATTAACAGCGAGTCGCTAGAAAAAATGAAACCCAATACCATGCTCATCAATACAAGTCGCGGCGGGCTTATCGACACCAAAGCGGTTATTAATGCATTGAAAAATGGCAAATTGGGTTATTTGGGCATTGATGTGTATGAACAAGAAGCCGATTTATTTTTTAATGATTTTTCGGAAAGCATCATCCAAGACGATATGCTGATGCGGCTGATGAGTTTTCCAAATGTGCTTATTACGGCCCATCAGGGATTTTTTACGGAAGAAGCCCTCACCCAAATCGCTCAAGTGACGTTGCAAAATCTAGTGGATTTTGAACAAGGACAACTCAATGAAACAACGACTTTAGTAAATTGATCTGTTACGAGTAACCCCATTTACTCGTCAGTCGTCGGGTTAGAAGTAACCCGACCCACATAATCTGTAACCCCGTTCAATCGCCAGTCGTCGGGTTAGAAGTAACCCGACCCACATAATAAATAACCTGACCCACGCACTAGTGCGAGCGTATTCTCGATTCGTCATTCTAAACTCCTCTCCATGTTTTCATCAACCAACCCTCGCTACTTTCTTAACCTTACATTTATACTGTTGCTAACTTGTTGCCACCTAGCTTCAGCTCAACCCAACGTTCCCAATACCAAAATTGACAAAAAACTTACGGCTCTCTTGCAAGAAGTAATCAAAGGCCATGAGGGTGACGTAGGAGTCTATGTTCGGAACTTAAAAACCAACAAAATCGTCGAAATCAACGCCGATACCCTTTTTCCAACGGCCAGCATGATTAAAGTACCAATTCAGTGCGGACTGTTTGATAAAATCAGTAGAGGTGAATTAAAATACAACGCCATTCTTACTTACAAAGATTCGTTACACTACGATGATGGGATCGTTGGCTCACTCAAAGACGGCGCAAAAATTCCGTTAAGCGAAGTGGTAATGCTTATGGAAACCGTAAGCGATAACACAGGAAGCCTTTGGTGCCAAGCTTTAGCGGGAGGCGGAAAAAGTATCAACGAATGGTTGGACAAAAATGGCTTCACGGCCACCCGCGTCAATTCGCGCACGCCTGGCCGCGAAGCCAATCGTACACGCTACGGTTGGGGGCAAACCAGTCCGCGCGAAATGGCCGAACTTATCGCGATGATTCGCGCGGGAAAAGCCATCAGCCCCGACGCCTCCGACCGAATGTACCGCAACCTTACTCGTCAGTACTGGGATGGGGAAGGACTCTCTCAACTTCCTCCCGAAATCAAAACAGCCTGTAAAAATGGAGCCGTCAACCGTTCGCGTTCTGAAGCGGTGTTGGTTCACGCGCCGCACGGTGAATACGTTTACTGCGTCATTACTAAAAACAACAAAGACGAGAGCTGGACGTCTAACAACGCAGGCTATGTTTTACTTCGAAAAGTAGCCAAAGCGCTTTGGACGTATTACGAACCTAAGTACAATTGGACTCCTCCTTTGAATTTTGAAAAATGGTACCAAGAGGCCGTTGAATAAATACAAAATGATTGTATCGAAGAAAATAAAAACATTTTCTACCCATGAGTTTATGGACAGGTTTTTCGTTCCTGAACCCGAACTCCAAGTAATGAAGCGCCCAGAGTACGGCATTTTTTTTAGTATGGAGGTACAAGAGTTAATCAAGTTATCCAAACTCCCCGTACCTCCCTCACGCTCCACTACTCACATTCTTATTTATCTTACCTCGGGGGTTGCCACCATGAGAATCGGTTTTCATGAGGTTCAAATTGAAGCTAATCAATGCCTAGTTGTGCCCGCAGGACAAGTATTTTCGTTTGATCAGTATGAAGTTAATGAAGGATTTATCACCGTTTTTAGCACCGACTTCTTGATTGGAAAAATCGGCAGTAAAGAGCTGATTGAACAGTTTGAATTTCTTACGCTGTGGGGCAACCCTAAGATTAAGCCTAGCTCCGAAAGTGCCCCTTTGCTTCGCCTATTGTTTGAACGAATTTTGAAAGAATATCAGCAAAATGGCTTACTAAGCCCACTTATTCAGCCATTTTTTACTTCCGTACTGTGTGAACTTAATACAGCCTATCAACCTCTCGCTCAAGGAAAAAGCAGCTCTGCCATTCTGCTAACCAACGGATTTAAGGCATTGCTCTATCAACACATTCGAAGTAAACACCGCGTGAGCGATTATGCACATCTGCTCCACATTACCCCCAATCACCTCAACAAAATAGTGAAAGAAGTTACGTCCAAATCCCCCTCTAAGTGGATTGACGAAACCCTCGTCTTGGAGGCGAAAGTACTGCTATTTCAAAGTAAATATTCCATAAGCGAGATTAGCGCTGAGCTTGGTATTTACGATGCTTCCTATTTTAGTCGATTATTTAAGAAGTACGTAGGAACCTCTCCCGCTTCTTTTCGACAAATGATTGATTTATCCTAGTTCTAAACGAGCTCGTCCTACTTTCCAAGGAACGTTTAAACGACCTTTGTCAAAAATAAATGACGTATGTATTCATCACTCCTTTTTGTACATTCGGCTATTCGTTGGCTGGTTGTTCTAACCTTACTATTTTCCATCATTCGAGCCATTTTAGGGCTTAGACACTTGCAAGTATTCACCAAAACCGACAATGCGCTTCGCCACTGGACAGCTACTACCGCTCACATTCAATTGATGCTCGGGCTATGGCTTTACAGCGAAAGCCCGATTGGCACTTACTTTTTGAAGCATGTAAAAGCCAGTTTCAGCTCGCTGGATGTATCATTTTTTGGATTGATTCATCCTTTGCTGATGTTCGCGGCCGTTATAGTTGTGACGATAGGTTCAGCCCTAACCAAACGCAAGCAAAGCGATAGAGAGAAATTTAGAACCATGCTGTTTTGGTTTGCGCTCACCCTCCTACTCATTTTTGTTGCCATCCCTTGGCCATTTTCACCGCTTTCCTCTCGGCCTTTATTCAGAACATTCTAACCCTAATTATGTATGAAATCCTTCATTACGACCTCCGTAGGTCGGCTGCGACTTATTGCCTTTTTGGAAGGTATTTCGCTCTTAGTACTCGTTTTTATAGCCGTTCCGCTCAAATATTTGGCGCATAACCCGAGTTGGGTAAAAGCGATAGGCCCCGTGCACGGTATTCTTTTTCTACTTTTTGTGTTTAGTACACTAAAGGTGGGTATCGAACAGCAATGGTCGTTCAGAAAAATAACGTGGAAAGTACTGCTTGCTTGTTTTATTCCATTCGGAACGTTTTATATCGATTCCGCCATTTTGAAAAAGCTCCCAATGAGCTAAAAAAAATACCCCGAAAAAACCGTTGAGCCTTTTCGGGGTAAAAATATTTCCGTTAACGCCGTTGATTAATACAACTTCGCTACGGCTTCTGCGATACGACGACAAGCTTCGGTCAAATTCTCGTCCGAAGCAGCCGTAGAAATACGCATACAATTAGGTGCACCAAAGCCCGAACCAGCTACTGTTGCTACAAACGCTTCATTCAACAACCACATACAGAAATCATCTGAGTCGTTAATGGCTGTTTTACCATCGGTTTTCCCAAAATAGTAGCTAATGTCAGGGAAAGCGTAAAACGCTCCTTGTGGCATATTTACTTTAAAGCCTGGGATTTCTTTCAATAAACCAACCACCAAATGACGGCGGCGGTCGTAGGCTTCGCACATTTCTTTGGCGGCATCTTTAGGGCCTGTGATGGCAGCCAAAGCAGCACGCTGTGAAATTGAACCCGTTCCTGACGTAACTTGTCCTTGCAATTTTTCTACCCCATCGGCAATCCATTTAGCGGCTCCGATGTAACCGATACGCCATCCTGTCATGGCATAGCCTTTCGCTACTCCGTTAACCGTAACCACACGGTCGTGGATTTCGGCTACCGAACCAATGCTAAAGTGGCCTTGTGGTGTAAAGTTGATGTATTCGTAGATTTCGTCGGCCAACACATATACATTTTCGTACTTGGCAATCACCGCTGCCAATGCACGAAGTTCTTCTTCGCTATATACCGAACCCGTTGGGTTGTTAGGAGAAGCAAACATTACTACTTTGGTACGGCTCGTGATGGCCGCTTCCAGTTGCTCAGGTGTTACTTTAAAATCATTTTCAAAGCTACCGTCCACAATCACCGATTTTCCTTCGGCCAACTTCACCATTTCGGAATAGCTCACCCAGTAAGGTGACAAAATCACCACTTCGTCACCTGGGTTTACCAATACCTGAATCACGTTAGCCAACGAATGTTTTGCACCCGTTGAAACCACAATATTTTCAGGTTTCCAATTTATGTTATTTTCGTTATTAAACTTATCGGCAATCGCTTTACGCAAATCGGCATAACCTGCCACTGGCGAATAGCCATGATAGCCTTCGTCGATGGCTTGCTTTGCAGCTTCGCAGATGTGCTTGGGGGTCTTGAAGTCGGGCTCACCAACGCTCAAGCTAATCACTTTATGACCTTGTGCGGCTAGTTCGCGCGCTTTTTTGGTCATTCCCAACGTAGAAGACTCTTCTAACGCGTTAATGCGGTCGGCCAAAACACTGGCCGTTTCTACAACAGCAGACATAGTAAGTTGTTTTAAAAAATTTGCGCGCAAAATTACGATTATATGCAAAAAAAACCTATTTTTATTTCAATTTTATCAACTAGAACCCATGTCTATTGCGTATTTGCAAACGCCCCTCGGAGTTGCGAGTATTGAAGGAGACGACGACGGAATCCAAAAAGTAACGATTTCCAACGCCCCTAATCCCTCAACCGAAACACCCCAATGCGAAGTTCTTCAAGCCTGTGTAAGGCAGCTAAAAGAGTATTTTGAAGGCCGCCGTCAGGTCTTTGACCTCAAATTAAATCCAAAAGGAACCGAGTTTCAACAACGGGTTTGGCAAGAACTACTGCTTGTTCCTTTTGGCCGTACCACCTCTTATTTAGCACTTTCTCGACAACTAGGCGATGAAAAAGCCATTCGAGCCGTGGCCGCCGCCAATGGTAAAAACCCCATTTGGCTCATTGTACCCTGCCACCGCATCATTGGCTCTGACGGCAGCCTTACGGGGTACGCAGGCGGGCTTTGGCGAAAAAAATGGCTTATTGAGTTTGAAAAAGGCGGTTTACAGGGCAGCTTGTTTTAGCCGCTTTACTAACCCTATATTTTTCATTTATCATTACGGTAAAATAAAAAAAGCGGTGGAAGTTATCCACCGCTCACAGGTCATAAGCCGACCATCCTCACATACCTATCCTGGCATTACGACTGTGTCAATAACGTGAATCACGCCGTTGCTTTGATACACGTCTTTGATAGTTACTGTCGACATTCCTCCTTTTTCGTCAGTAAGAATCAACTTTTTCCCTTTCATCATTGCCTTTAGCGTTCCACCCTGTACCGTTTTAAACGTAGCAGTACCGCCCCCTGCTTTAATTGCATCGGCAATTGCCTTCGAATCCATCTTTCCAGCCACTACGTGGTACGTCAAAATAGTCGTAAGTGTACCTTTATTTTCAGGCTTTACAAGGGTTTCAACCGTTCCAGCAGGCAATTTATCAAATGCAGCATTGGTGGGAGCAAAAACAGTAAATGGTCCTGCACTCTGCAAGGTTTCTACCAACCCTGCTGCTTTTACGGCTGCGACAAGCGTTGTATGGTCTTTTGAATTCACCGCATTTTGCACGATGTTTTTCGACGGATACATCGGAGCTCCACCTACTTCAACTGTTTTTTCTTGTGCAAAAGATGCGTTGAAAATAAACGCCGATACGAACAACATTACTAGCTTTTTCATTGTGTTTGTAATTTGGTTTTTAATGGATTGTTGAAGTTTTGAATTACAAACAGACTTACGGCGATTGATCAGCGCTTAGATTTGAAGAGGATTATTTTTCTTGAAATTTCTTTGAAATTATTTTTCAAAATATTGATTACCAGCGCTTTATTAATCAGAGAAAATAATCAAGTAGAGTGTTCACTGCGTTTGTTTAAAATTTTCCCCGCAGATTTTCGCAGATGAATCACTTTACGAAGCCCTTTTTTAGCGAAAATTTGCGGTTGTATTAGTCAGCGGCTCCTGCGGATAAAAAATGAAATTATTTAGGAGAAGTCAGAAAATAAAAAAGCCTTCCAAATTGGAAGGCTTTTTTGTCGGGATGGCAAGATTCGAACTTGCGACCTCCTGGTCCCAAACCAGGCGCGATGACCGGACTACGCTACATCCCGATTCCTGCTATTTCAAGCAAGCGGAGGGAGAGGGATTCGAACCCTCGGTACCCTTGCGAGTACGGCAGTTTAGCAAACTGCTGGTTTCAGCCACTCACCCATCTCTCCGTTTAAAGGCTGAACGATAAGTTAAAACCGCGTTGGTTTGTCGTTTATCGAGGCGCAAATATAGCGGTTCTGAAATATTTAAAACAAATTTTTTCGCAAAAAAACTTATATTTTTTTACACCAAAAAGTGCATTTCCGTTAAAACAGCCTCAATATCAGGCACTGAACGATACAATTCTTCAAAAGAATTTATAACAAAATAATGGTCCTGAAATCGGTCAATATGATAAGAAGCAGCTAAAAGTTCTTTTACATCAAAACGAATTTTAGGAACATCGGGACGGAGACAGTATGTACTCTCGCCAATCGAAGACAAAATACCTCCCCCGTAAATTTTGAGTCGGTTTTCTTCTTGAATCAAACCAAATTCCACTGTGTACCAATAAAGACTACCAATTTGCTCAATCGCTTCGGGCACGTCAAGCCAGCGCAGCGCCACTTTACTCAGCTCCGACATAAAATCACAAAACGGCTGATGCGCCAACAGTGGCACGTGTCCAAATGTATCATGAAACATATCAGGCTCTTCCAAATAATCCAATTGCTCGGGTGTTCGTAACCAAGTTGAAGCTGGAAATTTTTGGTTGGCCAATAATTCAAAAAAATCACGTTTGGGAATCAAGCCCGTCACAGGCTCCACCTCCCAACCCGTCAGCGCGCGCAGGCGTGGGTTGGTTTCGGTTTCAAAATTAGGGATGCGGTCGGCGACAAAGCCCACTCTTTTGATTCCTTCTAGGTATGTTTTGCTCGCCATAAGTGGCAATTGTTCCATCTGCCGCTCAAACAACGTCCTCCATACGTGATGGTCGCTGGGCGAATAGTTATTAAAATCCTGCTGCATTGTTTTACCTGTTAGGTGCTACAACGTTCCTCTTAATTCTTGCTCACGTTCGATGGCTTCAAACAACGCCTTAAAATTGCCTTTCCCAAACGATTTCGCTCCCTTGCGTTGAATGATTTCAAAAAACAAAGTTGGGCGTGGCATAATCGGTTTGGTAAAAATTTGGAGTAAATACCCCTCGTCGTCGCGATCCACCAAGATTCCTAACTTGCGTAAAGGTGCTAGGTCTTCATCAATATGCCCCACGCGAGACAACAAATCATCGTAGTACGTGGTAGGCACCCGCAGAAATTCAATCCCACGGCTTTGTAACTCCGTCACGGTTTCAATGATATTATCAGTAGCTACCGCAATGTGCTGAACCCCAGCTCCTCCGTAAAAATCTAAGTACTCCTCCACTTGCGACTTTTTCTTTCCTTCCGCAGGTTCATTGATAGGAAACTTAATCCGCCCGTTGCCGTTGCTCATCACCTTGCTCATAAGGGCCGTGTAATCGGTAGAGATGTCTTTGTCATCAAAAGATACCAATTGGTTAAAACCCATCACATTGGCGTAGAAATTTACCCAAGGTAGCATTTCGTTCCAGCCCACATTTCCTACCATGTGATCCACGTACTTTAGCCCAATTTCGGCGGGACGGTAGGTAGGATTCCATGATTTGAAACCTGGCAAGAAAACTCCTTTGTACTGACTTCTTTCCACAAAAATGTGAACGGTATCCCCATACGTATGAATACCCGAACGTACTACTTTTCCAAAAGCATCTTCTTCCACAATCGGCTCAAAATAAGGTTTGGCACCACGACGTACGGTTTCTTCAAACGAATACTGCGCATCATCTACCCACAACGCGACCACTTTGATCCCATCGCCGTGTTTGTCGATGTGTCTTCCTATTTCGGTATCACCTTTCAAGGGTGAAGTCAGCACCAATCGAATCTTGTCCTGAACCAACACGTACGACTCGCGGTCGCGAAGGCCTGTTTCCAAACCAGCGTACGCAAGCGGTTGAAAACCAAAAGCCGTTTGAAAAAAATGGGCTGCTTGCTTCGAATTTCCGACATACAGCTCCACATAATCGGTGCCATTGAGGGGCAAAAAATCGGTGGTTGGTTTTACTGCTTCTTCAAAATCTGCGGCTACACTGTTCATATTTTTCTGATTATTAGCTTGTTGATTAGTAAATTAAGGTTTGTTGATGAAGTGCAAATCATTTAATTGCTTTGCTAATTATTGATTTACATACAATTTTATAGACAATAATTTACAACTACAAACATTTAGCGCTTTTTAATTGGGCAAGTAACTAAGCAAAATTAGACAGGCGATCTAATCCTTTTACCCCAAGGCCTTTAGGCTGGGGACAGAAATTAACAAGGGTCAATAAAGGGCTTTAGCCCTGACTTCCAACTATTACACTTAAAAAGTCAGGGCTAAAGCCCCTTTGATATTGCCCTATTTTTAGCCCCAGCCTAAGGGCCGATGCGGCATGGGGTTTGAGGAGACTCAATACACTGTAAGCTAAGCTTCTTTAAAGTTTTACCCGCAGATTGACGCAGATTGAAGGTCGCAGATTACGCTGATTAATGAGAGTATAAAGCCCTTTTCAGCGAAAATCTGCGTTTGTATTGTTCTGCGGGCTTCTGCGGGTAAAATTTAAAACTATTTACTTAACACTGTACTCAAGTATATTCACAATAAAGTCTTTTTATTGTGCCCATTTATTTATGACGAAAATACCATTTAATAATAGCTATTTCCCCACCTTTACGCCTCCTACCTAAAGCTAGTTAGTGAGGGATAGGCTGTTGAGTACGGATTAAATTCCCATGAAACCGCAGCTACTTATTTTAGTCTTGGTATTACAATCATTATTTTCGCCCTAAAACAGCCAGCCAGCTTCGATTCCCATGCGACTCTTCATGTCCCTATTGTTCCTTGTTACCTTCGCCACCGCTGCTTTGGCTCAATCCACTCCTTTCAAGCAAGACAGCGTCGTATTTTTTGACGCAACTAGAAACCGCGCCATTCCTGTCGAACTCTACGTGCCTAGCAAGGAAAAAAAAGCGAAAGTGGTCATTGTTAGCCACGGATATGGCTTCAATAAAGGCGGCGATAATCGAGCCTATTCTTATTTAACCGAGGCTTTGGCTGCCTCAGGCTACCTAGTTGCTAGCATCCAGCATGAGCTTCCTACGGATGAGTTGTTACCCCTGACGGGCATAGCGCAGGTGGTACGACGTCCCAATTGGGAGCGGGGTACTGCTAACATTTATTTTGTGTTAGGCGAGCTTAGGAAAAAGTTTCCTCGCGCGGACTACCAGCACGTAACTCTGATTGGACATTCAAACGGGGGCGACATGTCCATGTTATTTGCTCATAAACACCCCACGTTACTTTCCAAAGTAATTTCATTGGATAATCGACGAATGCCATTCCCCCGAACCCAACACCCTAAAATTTACTCGTTGCGTTCGAGTGACCAGCCTGCCGATGATGGGGTACTGCCCACTCTTGAGGAACAGGCAGCCTTCGGAATAACGGTAGTGAAACTTCCCAATACCATCCACAATAACATGGATGACAGCGCCAATGAAAGCCAACGAAAAGAAATTATCACTTACGTGTTAGACTTCCTAAAGCATTGAACTAAAACGCATCCACCAAGCTATGAAAACGATTCTTGTCTTTCTTTTAGGAATTTCTCCGTTGTTGGGGCAAATGACCCCAGCGCAGCGCCAACGGCTTCAACAAAAAGTTAAACCGTATTATACGCCAGAGTACTTGGCCTTTCGTCAAAAAATTATTCAAAATTTTCCGAACGCAACCCCTGGAAGATTTGGGATTGCGGTCAAAGACGTGTTTGAAGATGTGGCTGATAAAGACAAAGTGATTGCTTTTACCTTCGATGCCTGCATCGGCAAAGACAATGACTACAATGCGCCCCTCATCAACTTTTTAAGGAAAGAAAAAATACCCGCCACGCTGTTTGTCAGTGGACTTTGGATTGATAGCAACCTGTCAACGTTTCGCGAATTAGCTTCCGATTCGCTTTTTGAAATGGGAAATCACGGATTGCTTCATCGTTTGTGCTCCGTGAATGGCGAAACGAAATACGGCATAGCAGCCACTCAAAACCTGGCGGAAGTGGTAGATGAAATGGAGTTGAACGCCCGCAAAATGGCCGCTATTACGGGGAAACGGCCTCGCTTTTTTCGCTCTGCAACTGCTTATACCGATGAAACTTGCGCCAAAATTGCCAATCAATTAGGTATGAAAGTAGTGGCTTTTGATGTGCTGAGCGGCGATGCCGTTCCGTTCACTCCCGCTGAAACCATCAAAAACACCATTATTTCCAATGCCAAACCTGGGGCAATCGTCATCATGCACTTCAATCATCCCCAATGGCATGAGCTTGAAGCCCTTCAATTGGCCGTTCCTATTCTGCGAGCCCAAGGGTATCGCTTTGTGAAACTCACGCACGAGAAGTTGATTTCTCGCCTGGGAGAATAGACGAATTATTATCAAAATCATGCCAAGCCACAACGTCCTTACGAGCGAACTTTTGTGGCTTGGCGCAATTGGCACCGATACCTACATCAAAGCAACGAGCGCCTCCACGGCTTGCTTGATGTTGTCCCGAACTTCCACAATACTGGCCTCCATCATGTAGCAAGGAGCCGTAACAATCTTCAGTTGTGGATCAACAACCACTTCACGAACCGACACCATATCAGCCACTTGGCCAATCGACTCCATTCCTGCCGAAATCGCGGCGATGTCATAAGGTGAGGCTTCAGCCGATGTACCCACGGTTAGGTGGGCGTGGTATTCAGTGCCTTCCAATGCCTTTGCAATGGTCGTAGGACTCATGCAGAGGCCTGCGATGGGTTTCCCTTGGGCGACCAAATCGACAATCAGCTTTTTGACCGATTCCAAAATAGGCCCTTGGGGGCCTTCAAACGCCCATTTGGTGATATTTTTGGCCGTACCAAACCCACCAGGCATCACCAAGCCGTCCAATACTTCGGCAGTTACGTCGGCAATGTCTTTGATGTTTCCCCGCGCAATGCGAGCAGACTCTACCAACACATTACGGGTTTCGGGCATTTCTTCTCCCGTTGTGTGATTCAATACGTGATGCTGTGCGACGTTGGGGGCAAAACAAACCGCTTCCGCCCCTGCCTCAGCAATTGCCAACAACGTAAATACTGATTCATGAATTTCTGAACCATCAAATACCCCATTTCCGTGGAGTAAAACCCCTATCTTTTTCATTAGTACACTGTATGTTTTATACGAATTGACTATTGTTTTTCTTTCTCACAAATGAAGTCGCAATCTACTAACAACGCCCCAAAATTGCTCAGTTTACGCCCTGAAAGTCAAAATCTACGTACACAGAAGCATCATTTGGTAGAAAAAACCAGAGAGTCCGTTATAAGTAACCGTTGGCAATCGGCTGTTTTAGTGGTTTTTGCGCCATAATGCCTTGCTTTTTTATACCAAAATGATTGAATAATTTTGTAAATTTCTATAAAATATCGTAGGATTACCCGCTAATTACGAACCTAACCTAGATGTCCAACCCAGCTCAAAACCCTTCCGAAGACGCTCAATTGTGGAATGCCTTTCGTGAAGGTGATGAGAATGCGTTTGGACAAATTGCCCAAAAGTACTACCGTAGTTTGTTTAGTTACGGAGCCAAGTTTTCCAAAGACCGTGAGTTTATCAAAGACTGCCTACAAGATTTGTTTATGGAACTTTGGGACAAACGCGAAACGCTCGGCGACACCGATTTTGTTAAATTTTACCTTCTTAAATCGCTGCGACGGAAAATACACCGTGAGAGTTTGAAACAACAATGGCTCACCGACGAAGACGAACTCGACTTTGAGGCCGAAGATTTGGGTGAGCTTTCTATTGAACAACAAATCATAGAGGTTGAAACCAACGAAGCTCTTCTCCAACAACTTCATCGCCACTTGGCCGAACTCCCCAAACGTCAGCAAGAAATCATTTATTTGAAGTTTTTTGAAAACCTCGACAATGAATCCATTGCCCAAGTAATGTCCATTTCGAGACAAGCTGTTGCCAATTTATTGTACCGTACCCTGAAAGAATTGAAAGAAAAAATGTAGCTCTATTCGCCAAAAACTCACTTTTGAAAAAAAATGTGATTTTTTTTGATTATTCGTGGTTAATAGCTGTCTATGTATAGTTAGAAGCCTTTGTTACATGAACCTATACCACGACTACTGCCTCGAAGATTTTGTGTTGGACGCCCGTTTTCAACAATGGGTGCGTTACCAACAGCCCGTCGACGTTGAGTTTTGGAACAACTACCTAACGCAACACCCCCACCAAACCGACGAAATCAATCGGGCGAAAATGGTGTTAAGCAGCGTTTATCGTCGTTTCAGTTCGCCAATAAGTGATTCAGAAATACAGCTTGAAATTCAGAAATTGGTTGACAAAGCCCGCGCAGCCAAAGAACATCAAGTAATTGAAGCCGTTGAAGAAACCACTCCTACCCCTATTTTCTCCCTCTATTCCAGATGGATTTGGCGGGTTGCTGCCGTCGTCGTGTTAGGCTTAGGGCTCCATTTTTTTCTCACTCGGTCACCTCAAAGTACGTATCAACAACTAACATCTGGACAGGAGTTGGTTGAGAAAATCAACCGTACCTCCTCTCCTCAACGGATTGTTTTGAGCGACGGGAGTACGGTCTTGCTTGAACCCAATGCACACATCAGCTTTCCCGCTTCTTTTGCAAAAGAAACTCGTAAAGTATACCTGTCAGGGGTAGCGTTTTTTGAAGTAACCAAAGATGCCAAACGCCCCTTTTTGGTGTACGCAAATGAGCTAGTGACCAAAGTACTCGGCACAAGTTTTCTGGTCAATGCACAAGAAGGCGCTCCCAAAACCATTGTGGAAGTCCGCGAAGGGCGCGTCTCTGTCTTCAAAACGGCAGACATCGAAGCACCACAAAACCTTGTCGGCCAAGAGTCGAAAGGGGTCGTGTTGACGGCCAATCAAAAATTAGTATTTGAACAAGAAACCAATCAATTAATCAAAACCCTCAGTGAAACGCCTCAAATGGTGGTAAATAGCGAAGAAGTTCCCAATTTTTCGTTCAGTAATACTCCCGTTTCGGAGGTGCTTAAAACACTCGAAAAAACCTATCAAGTAGACATCATTTTCGACGAAGAATTGCTTTCCGACTGTCCCCTCACCGCCACATTGACTAACCAAACCCTTTACGAAAAACTAACGATCATTTGCGAAGCCATTGAAGCCCATTACGAAGTGATTGATGGACAAATAGTGGTCCACAGCAAAGGATGTAAATAAAAAAAAGAGGGTAATGGTACCAGCATCACCCTCCTTGCTTGAAAATCCCCAAAATGGTTCTGACGCCAACTCACATCTTTTTTCAAGGATGCAGGGGATTGTTTTATCAATTTTTCACCTTAATAAAACCGTTCAAAAGTATGAAAAAAAGCGTACACCTCCAAGTATTCCTCCGAGCTATGCGTATCTCGCTCACTCAGATTTTAATGGCAGTTTGGTTCATGAGTAATGCCTATGCTACCGACAGCAAAGCGCAGTCGGTGTTGAACCAAAAAATTACGCTTCGCCTCCAAAAACAAGAAGTCGAAACCGTACTTAATTTGATTGAAAAACAGGTGGCTGCCAAATTCGTTTTCAGTTCTAAAATGATTCAGGCCAACCGAAAAATTAGCATAAACGCCGACCAACAACCTCTCCAAAAGGTACTTGACGAAGTAACAAAGTCCTTAGACCTCAACTATAAAGTAGCAGGCAACCTCATCATCATTAGTAGGAGTTCCAAAACCTCTTCGGACTTTCCCCTCCCCTTCCAAAACGAAGAGGCAGCCAAAGCCGAAGGGCATACCATTTCGGGAAAGATCACCGACGCCAAAGGGGAAGCGTTGATTGGAACAACGGTTTTGCTTAGCTACCAAAATAAAGGCCAAATAGCCGACAAAAATGGGTCTTTTACTTTCACAGACATTCCCAATGGCAACTATACGTTGACCCTCAGCAGCATTGGCTTTATTACGCTCAAAAAAGACGTTACCGTTACGGGCAACGACGTCCAGATTAACGTTGTTCTTCAGGAAGACAATTTACAACTCGAACAAGTGGTGGTCACCTCTAGTGGCTCACCCAAGAAAAAAATTGAGTCGAGTGTAGCCATTTCAACCATCAATGCCAAGCAACTTACCCAACGTCCACCTCTCAATAGTACCGATATGCTAAAAGCCATCCCTGGTCTTTCGGTGGAAAGTAGCGGAGGCGACGGCCCAGGAAGTGTGCGGGTGCGAGGACTACCAGGTGGCGGATACGTGTTTATGGGGGTAATGGAAGATGGACTTCCTGTGTTACCCACGGGCTTTAGCACTAGCCCTTCGGCAGACCAGTACTACAAAGTAGATTTAACCATCAAAACCGTCGAAGCCGTTCGGGGTGGTCACGCTGCCATTTTATTGGCCAATACGCCAGGGGCGCTTATCAACGTCATTTCAAACACGGGAGGCGATAAATTTACGGGAAAAGTCAAATATACCCGAGGGTTATCCCAAAATGCCAACCGCTTTGATGCCAACTTTGGTGGTAAAATTGCCCCGAAATTGAAATTTAACGTGGGTGGCTTCTACCGCGCCGACGACGGGATTCGCCCACCATCGTACCGTGCCAACGAAGGGGGACAGTTGAAAATGAACCTTACCTACGAACTAAAGCCTAACAGCTACATTCGTTTTTATGGCAAATACCTCAACGACAAAACTTCGTGGCTCGTGCCCTCTTATTACAGTTACGATGGCTCAGGTCAGGGAAAAGCGTTGCCTGATTTTGACTTATTGACCCAAATTTTAGCTACCCGCGACACCAAGGTGACCTTGGCTAGTCCGAATGGCAAAACCTACAACTATGATTTTTCGGACGGTGTTCACTTAAAATCGTTGGCGGGCGGCATTGAGTTTAAGCACATTACCAAAAACGAATGGACGATTAAAAACAACCTTCGCTACCAAAGCACGCAGTCTAATTTTACAGGCTCCATCGTTACGGCACCCACGGCTTACAAAAGCACGGTTAACTACTATTACCTCGACGGTCAAAAGCTCAATAATCCGACGGGTTTTTATACAGGTCAATCATTCATCGGCACCAACAGTACCGACAAGCAGTTTGCGGATAATCTCGACTTTAACAAACAAATCGGTAAGCATTCGCTATCGTTTGGTGCGGGTATTCATATGTATGATATTGACTTGTTTTCTTTAGGGGCAACGTTCAATACCGAGATTGCCAACCAACCTCGCACGTTACTCGTTGGCTCAGCGACGGGAAATGGCTACAGCGGCATCAACATTGGCACTTACCGCAAAGGAACGACGGGAATTGCATCGGTTTTGGTATCGGACGAAGTAAGCTTGGGCAACTTGACGCTTGACCTTGGCTTACGCGCTGACCGCTTCCACATTAAAGGGCAACGTTTGCAAAATACCGCACCATTTACTAATTACACTCCCTTTGATGAAACCAAAACTTACGGCACGGCCTCAGTGGGACTTAATTACAAAATCAACGAGCAACACGCCCTTTTTGGCCGCGCTACTCGTACTTACAGCGCGTTGAACATTGGTGATTATTCAAACTTTACCTTTAATCCTGATGCCGTCAGAGACCGCAGTGTATTTATGTCGGAAGTAGGCTATAAAATCAACACGCCTAAATTTTCCCTGTTTAGCTCGTTGGTGTATGCCAAACTCAGCAACATTGCCTCTTCGATGTTGATTCCTAACACCACCTCTGGCTTCATCTCCATTGGTACTTTCGCCTCAAGTCGCAATTTAAGTGCCGAGATTGAGGCTAGTTATACTCCCTCTAAAAACCTTAATTTCCGTCTAGTTACCACTTTTCAAAACAGTAAATATACCCAATATGAAGTAACAGCTCCTTCCAATGCTCGTGCCGACCTAGCAGGCAAACTTTACTCTTGGTCGGGCAACTACGCCGAACGTATCCCTAATGTTATTTGGGAGTTATCGGGCACTTACAACTATAAAATATTCGACTTATTTGCCAGTTTTCGCCACATAGGAAAGCGTTGGAGCTCACCAAGTAACGTCTACCACATGGGTGGCTACGATGAGCTTTCGATGGGGCTCGATTGCAAAATCACCAAGTCCTTAGGCATTCGTGTATGGGGCGACAACCTTACCAATAGTCGCGGCTTGACCGAAGGTAACATTCGGGGAGATCAGTTTTTGTTGAATGGTAATTTTGAAAAAGGCTCACTTCAAATCGGTCGTATCATTTTGCCACGTAGCTTCTGGACTTCCCTTACCTATTCCTTTTAATTTGTTTGCATTCATTGACCTACCTAGTTTTCATCCATTTGTTTCGTCTGCCGAGGTTTCTTGGCAGACGGACTTTTTTAAATCCAGCCAACACACTAGAAACAAACAGTAGTAGCCTTTATAGAATTGAGTTTCGTATTTATAAAGATAAGGTTCAAAAACTTAACGTAACTTAGCCGCAATTTTTTTAGTTTCTAACTACACCTATACAAATGAAGTACCTCAAACTAACCTTGGCGCTTTTGAGCATAAGTACGCTTTGGGCGCAAACCAAACCAACCAAACCCACTACATTAGCTCGCCCCAAATTGGTGGTCGGAGTTGTGGTGGATCAAATGCGTTACGATTACTGGTTTCGTTATTATGACAAATACTCGGAAGGTGGCTTCAAACGCCTAATGCGCGAAGGCTTTAACTGCCGAAACCACCACTACCACTACGCCCTCACAGTAACGGCGGCAGGCCACGCCTCGGTGTACACGGGCTCTACTCCTGCTATTCACGGGATTGTGGGGAACGATTGGTTTGACAAACGCCTCGGCAAAGGAATGTACTGCGTCGCTGATTCAACCGTACAGCCTGTGGGTACAACCAATGCCCCTGCGGGCAAGATGTCTCCTAAAAACCTGTTGGTGAGTACTATCACGGACCAATTGCGCATCGGTACCAACTACCAAAACAAAACCATTGGTGTGGCGATTAAAGACCGTGGCGCTATTTTGCCTGCAGGGCATACCGCAAACGCAGCCTATTGGTTTGATAGTAAAACAGGCAACTGGATTACGAGTTCATTTTACATGAATGACCTTCCTCAATGGGTAAAAAATTACAATGGAAAAAAACGACCATCGGAGTTGATGAAACAAAACTGGACGACGTTATTGCCGATTGAGCAATATACCGAAAGTACTGCTGACGACCAACCTTACGAAGCCAAACTCCCTGGGGCTAAAAAATCCGTTTTCCCGTATGATTTAGCAGGAATAGCGGGTGATGCGTTTGGTGTTTTGGCAAGTACACCGCACGGCAATACCATTACAAAAGAAATTGCGTTGGAAGCCCTCAAAAACGAACAGCTTGGCAAAGGCAAATCGACTGACTTTTTGGCCATTAGCTTTTCAACTCCTGACTATGTAGGCCACGGATTTGGGCCTAGTTCTGTGGAAGAAGAAGACATTTACTTACGCCTTGACCGCGATTTGGCCGAGCTTCTCAACGCCTTCGACGCACAAGTGGGAAAAGGGAACTACCTTCTTTTCTTGTCGGCTGACCACGGCGTCATGGACGTAGTAGACCTTTGGAAACAAAATCGTTTGCCAGCAGGACGCCTCAACATTGGCCAAGTCAACACGGCGGTGAAAGCAGTTTTGAAAGAAAAATTTGGGGATGGTGATTTCATTCGCGCTTCTGAAAATTACCAGTTTTACCTCAATCATGAGTTGTTGAAACAAAAAAATCTTTCAGTTGATAAAATCGTCGAAGCCATTCGCCCTACCATGCTTGATTTTGACGGAATTGCCGAAGTGCTCAACACCCACGATTTGAGCAACGCCAACATCAATGATTATTTACTTACGCTCTATAAAAACGGAACCCACGCCAAACGGAGTGGAGATATTCAGATTGTGACGGAGCCAGGATGGATGTCGAGTACCATTGCAGCCACCCACGGCGCCCCTTACAACTACGATACACACATTCCATTACTTTTCTATGGCTGGAATATCAAACCTGGCGAAACCTTTAGCCGTACCGCCGTGGCAGATACCGCCCCTACCGTAGCCGCATTGCTCAAATTGTTGGAGCCAAGTGGAAATATTGGGCACATTATCGAAGATGTAATGAAAAAATAAATCTTCCTGATTATCAATTATATTTCGATTGTATGGGGTAGATGACGGAATTTAGTCGTAGGATATTACGTTGAAAATTTGACAGGAAAAGAAATTTTCTTATCTTTCGACTAAGACATTGACCCCATACATTCAGGATATGCAACCAGAATTTGAGGAGAGACAACCCGATTGGCGGGATTCGGTTCAGCGATTTGAGGTAATGCTTAAGAACCAAGAACACCAATTTTTTGATTTAGACACCTACGAACACATCGTAGAACATTACATTGGAGAGGGGAACTGGGAACGCGCTTTGCAAGCCTGTGAGTATGGACTCGAACATTTTCCATATTCGTTAGAGCTCTTACTGGATAAGGCTCATTTACTTGCTCAAAAACAACGTTACGAAGAATCACTCGAACTACTAGAACGAGCATCACTGTTTCACCCGCACGATTTAGATGTCTTGTTTATGCAAGGAGGCATCTACAATATGATGGGCGAATACGAACAGTCGGTGGAGGTATACGAAGAAATGCTCCGCTACATCGAAGACGGCGATAAAGATGACGTTTTGTTCCAAATTGGCCAAGCCTACCAAAACTCTGGCAAATACGAAGATGCTATCAAGTACTACAAATCTTCGCTAGAACTGAATCTCGACAACGAGAGTGCGCTTTATGAACTTGCTTTTTGCCTCGAAATTATGGGGCAATTGGAGGATAGTATTGATTACTATAATGAGCTTATCGACCGCGACCCCTACTCGTATAATGCCTGGTATAACCTTGGCATTGTGTATAGTAAGCTAGGGAGGTATGAAGAATCCCTTCATGCCTATGACTATGCCACGGTTATCAAAGATGATTTTTCGTCGGCCTATTTCAACATGGCCAATGCTTACATGAATCTTGAGCGATTTGAAGAAGCCAATACCTATTACCTCCGTACGCTTCAGTTCGAATCGCCCACAGCTGATTTGCATTGCCACATTGGAGCTAGTTTTGAAAAACTCAAGGACTTTGGCAAAGCCCTTGAAAACTACCGCGAAGCCCTCAAACTAGATAAAGAATGGGATGAGGCGTGGTTTGGGGTGTCGGTTTGTTTGGCAGTGGAAGAAAAGTGGGTAGAAGCCCTCAATTGTATCCGTAAAGCTATTAAAATCAACGACTTTATCGCTGACTATTGGCTCTTGGTGGCTGATTTAGAATACAAAATCGGCAATGTTATCAGCAGTGCAGAAGCTTTTGAAAAAGCGGCTGATCTTGACCCCGAATTTGAAGATGTTTGGTTAAAATGGTCGTTGACGTTGTTTGACCAAGGAGACTTCAAACAAGCCTACGAAATTATTCAAGAAGGGCTAGACACCATTCCCGATAGCGCAACTTTATACTACCGTGCCGTGGCTTATTTGCTTCATGGTGGTGAATACAAAGAAGCCCTAGTTCACCTCGAAATTGCTCTTGCACTCGACTACGATGCACACGAGCAGTTGTATATTTTTTTCCCAGAGCTTGAAAAACAAAAAGCATTATTCAAACTCATTGAACAACATCGGAAGTAGCTATTTTTGTCACTCCGACGCGGTTCTTTTGTCACTCCGACGTTAGGAGGAGTCTAAAACCGATTGGATATAGACTCCTCCTAACGTCGGAGTGACAAAAAGTGAAATGACAGCAAAGACGTTTCGGATACCTCCTTCGTCGGTATGACAAGAGAGTTTACTTCAATTCCAACACTAACGTGGTCATTGCTGGTACCTTTAACGTAGCCAAGTTTGAGGTAGTTTCCCCCGTCAATACGTTCGTCGCCGATGTGGTTCCCTTCATTCGTTCCTCAAAACGTGCCGTTGTCAGGTCGGTATCTTTCGCATTAGAGTTCATAATCACCATGACTGTTTTGATGTTGTCATGTCTGAAATAAACGTAGGTACCATCCTGTGGTAGATATTGTGTAAACTTCCCACTGTGGAGTGTTGGCGTATTTTTACGGTAATTGGCTAATTTTTTGACCAAATCAAAGGCTTCATTTTCCTTGGCGGTGCGCCCTGCGGCGGTAAATTTGTTTTGTTTGTCGCCTTTCCAGCCTCCCATAAAATCTTGACGAACCTCGGCATCTGTTGGGTTTTTGGTGTTTTTCATCAACACTTCGGTGCCATAATACAAATGAGGAATCCCCCGCGTTGTCAATAGCCACGTGATACCCATTTTATATTTGGCAAAATCCTCCCCAATCACCGACAGGAAACGGTCCGTGTCGTGGTTATCCAAAAACGTCACCATTTTGGATGGATTCTTGTAGAAGTAGTCTTGAGCCAACGTACTATAAAGGCGATTCACTCCACCATCCCAGCTCCACGGCTGAGTCAAAGCATCATTGATAGCGGAGTAACTGGGAAAATCACAGCTACCAGGCAGGTTACACTGGAAAGGATAATTGACGTTGTTACTCACAAAATAATTCATAAAAGCAGGGTTAGTAACGAATGTTTCCCCAAAAATCAGCATATCAGGATATTCGTCAAGTAAAGCCTGGTTACAACGATTCATAAACGCCATGTCATTGTACTTATAGGTATCAATCCGCCAGCCGTCTACTCCAAACTCCTCCGTTGACCACAGCGCATGTTGAATCATGTAGGTCGCAAAATAAGGATTTCGGGCGTTAACATCAGGCAAGAACGGCATAAACCAGCCATCCGTCAGCAATCGGCGGTCGGCTTCTGTCCCATAAGGATCCAACAGCGACTGCTCTTTGTGGCTCGTGCCCGTGTACGTTGGCCACCTATTGAACCAATCTTTGGTAGGCGGGTCCAAATACATCCAGTGATCTTCCGACAAGTGGTTATAGACGGCATCCTGCACAAGTTTCATCCCGCGCTGATGCAAAGCCGATGAGAGTTTTTTGTACCCATCATTCCCCCCAAAACGGCGGTCTATTTTGTAATGGTCGCTAAAATGATACCCATGGTAAGCCGCTTGCATGTTTCCATGGAGTTCTTTTTTTAAACCCGTATTGTTTTCAATCACTGGCGTATTCCAAAGGGTAGTAACTCCCATTTCTTGCAAATAGTCGAGATGATTGATAATTCCCTCAAAATCTCCCCCATGACGCAGGTATGGAACATTTTTATCAGCCTGTTTATCAAGCATATCCGAAAATTTATCATTCGACTCATCGCCGTTTGAAAAGCGATCGGGCATCACTAAATAAATAAAATCGGCCGTGGTGATGTTGTTAGGCTTGTGTTTGCGGGCAGCCAACGGGAAAGGTTGCGTATTTTTAAATTTACCATTGCTAAATACCAACTTAACTACCCCAGGCTTCGTCGTTTTGGCAATGACCAAATCAATCAGAAGATAATTGGGATTTTCGAGTTTTTGCGTCTTTTTGATGGTTACTCCTGGATAAGCCAAACTCACTTTGGAGCTACTGATGTTTTTACCATGAACCAACAGCTGAAGGTTGGGATTTTTCATCCCAATCCACCAATTGGTAGGATGAAGATGCTGAATGTCTGGATTTTGCGCCATAGAGGACAGCACTAGCCCTCCTACGCACAAGGCAAGGAAAAAGGTTTTTACTATGTTCATCATAGGTTTAATAATCAATGGTACCAAAGGCCGAAGATAAAGAAAACTTTTTAGATTTATATAGCATTCCTTTTAGACTGTAAATCAGGAGTGGCCGCATAAAATGTTATACTTCTACACTACAAAATCACTAACTTTGCGACGTTTTTATTAAAACGTTTGTAATAAGTAATAAACAGTAAATTGCTATGCCAGGAACAGAATTATATGGCGCAGATGAGCGCAAAGAAATTAATGACGTTTTAGATACAGGTGTTTTCTTTCGTTTTAATCACGAGGCACAACGTAATAATATTTGGAAAGCCCGCGAAATGGAAGCGGAAGTCTGCAAAGTAGTAGGTGCCAAATACGCCCACGCTGTTTCGAGTGGTTCGACGGCCATTCAAACAGCCCTTGTTGCCGCTGGCATTGGTACAGGTGACGAAGTAATTGTGCCTCCGTTCACTTATATTGCATCGGTTGAGGCCGTGTTAATGATTGGTGCATTGCCTATTTTTGCCGAAATCGACGAAACTCTTTGCCTATCCGCCGAAGGCATCCGCAAAGTCATCACGCCTAAAACCAAGGGAATTTGTTTGGTACACATGTGCGGTCAAATGGCTGACATGGACGCCATTATGGAAGTGGTTAAAGAACATAATCTCATCTTAGTAGAAGATGCTGGTCAGGCGATGGGAGCAAGCTACAAAGGCACGTTTACGGGTCTTTGGGGCAAAACAGGTGCCTATTCCTACGATTTTTTCAAAATTGCGACCGCTGGTGAAGGAGGCGTATTTGTGACCAACGACGAGCAAGCCTACAAGTTTGCCGATAGTTATTCTGACCATGGTCACGACCATATTGGAAGCAACCGTGGCATGGAACAACACCCAATCATCGGGTTCAACTACCGTATTTCGGAACTTCATGCGGCCGTAGGTTTGGCCCAAACACGCCGTGTTCCGTACCTTGTTGAGAAAAACAACGAGCATAAAAAATGGTTGATGAACCGACTCTCCAACGTACCTGGCGTTTCGTTTGCGCGCATCCCTGATACAGAAGGAGATTCTGCTACGTTCCTAAATTTATTACTACCAGATACTGAAAGTGCTCAAGCCGTTGTAACTGAACTGAACGCGGCAGGTGTGGGTGGTTTCAACTACTGGTTTACGAATATGTACCATTTCATTAATCAATGGGATCACCTCAAAGAAATGCGTACAGCGAGTAAATTAGCCATTCAAGTTTTAGGTGCCCCTCAAGATTATGCCAACCTTGATTTGCCAAAGTCGCAAGAAGTAATCGGTCGTCTCATTTCGTTTGGCGTACGCGTTACTTGGACCCAAACTGAACTTGAAACCCTTGCCAATAACCTAGAAAAGGCTATTCGTAAGGCAATGGCAGCTTATACGTGCTAATAGGCTTGTTTCTTAAAATAGGTGAACTGCTATAAAATTTTTGTTCAACATGTAAAACAAGTAAGCGAATGAAAACAACCGAACAAAAACTTACAGAACAACCCAAAAGTTTGGGGCGTTGGCTTATGGAAAGCAAGCGCCAAACCCAGAAAGAAATGCAAGAGGCAGCTCGAACAAATCCAAAATATCGGGCTATCATTGAACGATTAAAACAAGCGAATGACAAATCATCAAACCCCTTATCAAGTTGAGTTTTTAGAGGGAGAAGACAATGTTTACTTCTTCTTTACTAAATTCAAAGTGGGTTATATTGTCAAGTTCAAACCCAGTTTTTACGTTCTTGACGCAGCTCCTGTCATTGCAGATAATGTCTATGAACTAGTCATTGCCCGAATCGAAAAACCTGAGGGACCAATTCCGCCTGACGAGCAGATTTTATACACTATTGCTGCCATCGCCGAGGATTTTTTCAAGAAGGAACAAAACATTGCCATTTATGTATGCGACGATAGCGACGGAAAAGGAAAAGCTCGTAAGCGCAAATTTGATGGGTGGTTTGTTTATCTCAATTTTGAAGGCCGTGGTTTTATGAAAATTGACCAAGGTTTTCGCGAGGCTGACGGCTTTAGCTATTCGGCGTCGCTAATTTTTAAGTCTGAAAATCCGATGAAAGTTCAAATTATTACCGCATTGGATGATTTAGCCGCAAAATACAATCAAGCGAAGTAACACGTTAAATTTTCTTTTAGCAATACAGATTCATGCATAAAAATTTCAAAGGAATCGAAAAAACCGTCTTCGGGCGGGGTAGTTTTGGTCAATTGGGCGAAATCATTGCCCCACACCGTAGCGAAAACAATGGCTACATGGTGTTTATTGTTGATAATTATTTCAAAGGCAAAGAACTAGAAGGCCGCCTGCCTGTTCAAGCGGAAGATACGGTTTATTTTATTGATGTTGATCCGCACGAGCCAACAACGGAGCAAATTGATACCCTCCGCGATGAGATTATGGCGACCAAAGGACTTCCTTCGGGTATCATTGGCATTGGAGGAGGCGCTATCATGGACATCGCCAAGTGCGTGTCGTTGATGGTGACCAACGAAGGTTCGTCTACTTTGTACCAAGGATTAAATCTCATCAAAAAACCTGGAATTTACCACGTGGGCGTTCCAACTATCTCTGGAACAGGAGCTGAAGTGTCTATGACTGCCGTGTTGACAGGGCCAGAAAAGAAGCTAGGGTTAAAATGCGAGTGGACCGTTTTCAACCAAGTAGTACTCGATCCTGAGTTGATTGCAACCGTTCCGCGCGATTGGTGGTTTTATGTGGGAATGGATACTTATATTCACTGCATCGAATCCGAAAATGGGCAGTTTAACAACGCCTATTCACACGCCTACGCTGAGCAGTCGATGAAGCTATGTCGTGATATTTATTTGGGAGAAACAGCAGGGCAAACCGCCGAAAACGACGATAAACTAATGGTAGCCTCGTTGATGGGTGGTTTGAGCCTAACGTACTCAGAGGTAGGCATTTGCCACGCCATTAGCTACGGACTTTCTAAGATTTTGGGAATGCGTCACTGCTACTCCAACTGCATTGCGTTCAATCATTTGCAAGACTACTACCCCGAAGGAGTAGCCGAATTTAAACAAATGGTTGCCCAACACAACATCACGCTACCGCAAGGCTTGTCGAAGGATTGGACAGATGAGCAAATCAATGCGATGGCACATGTTTCGTACAATCTCGACCACATGTGGAACCATGCGGTAGGATATGATTGGCGCGAAAAAGTAACGATTGAAGATATCGAAGCGATTTTTAGACGATTATAATTTGAAAAAATCAGGTAAAATAAAGGCTCCCCCCGCCAAATTTCAAACAAGAAGTGCGGCAGCTATTGCCAAGCGAGCCGAAGAAATTAACGCCAACTCTTTAAAAGGGTTGGTCATTCGTTCAACAGGTTCGTGGTATGACGTTCGCGACGAAGAAGCCGCGATTTGGCGGTGTCGCTTACGGGGTAAATTTAAGTTTCACGACTTAAAAGTAACAAACCCCGTAGCGGTAGGTGATCGCGTTTTTTGGGAAATCGAAGATGAATCGCTCCAAACGGGAATCATCAACGACATCGAACCGCGAGCCAATTACATTGCTCGTCAGTCAGTCCAAAAATCGGCCCATTCACACTTACTTGCTGCCAACGTTGACCAAGCCATCATCGTAGCTACGCTTACGTTTCCACGTACCTCGTTAGGGTTTATTGACCGCTTGTTGGTAGTAGCCGAATCTTTTCGAATTCCTAGTACTGTCATCTTTAACAAACAAGACCTGTTCGACGAAGAGACGAAAGAATACCAACATCAGCTGATTGAGCTGTATCAAGGGCTAGGATATACGTGTTTTACTACCTCCAGTGTCACAGGCGAAGGAGTAGAGCGTTTTCGGGAGCTACTTTCGGGCAAAATTTCTGTCTTGTCGGGACATTCAGGAGTAGGTAAATCAACGTTGGTCAATGCCATTGCTCCCCATTTAAACTTACGGACCAACGAGGTATCTACGTTCGCCAACAAAGGAGTACATACCACTACCTTTGCCGAGATGTTTGAATTGGCTCCCTCGACATTTATCATTGATTCACCTGGTATCAAAGAGCTAGGTTTGTCGAAGATTGACGAAGAAGAAATCAGTCACTATTTCCCCGAAATGCGTGATTTGCTTAACGAATGCCGTTTCAATAACTGCCTTCATATCGACGAGCCTAAATGTGCCGTTAAAGAAGCCGTTGAAGCTGGTACAATCGCCATGAGCCGTTACCAGAGTTATTTGAGCATGGTCGGCGGACAAGACAACCGCAAGTAACCAATCCAAGAGAGCTAAAAATAAAAGAGGCGCAAATTGCGCCTCTTTTTTCTTGGTGGGGGTCGATTGAATTATTAGTACCCTGGGTTCTGAGGGAATACAGAAACTCCTTCTGTATTTTTTGCACTACGGTCAATTTGTGTTTGCGGAATTGGACGTACGTTGTGAATAGGTTTGATATTAGTTGCAGCTTGCGGATTGTACTTTTGTACTCGTTCTACCAACAATCCCCAACGCTTCAAATCCATCCAACGAGTTTGCTCACCTGCCAACTCACGACCACGCTCTTCGATAATCTGTTCAAAATTCATGTCCGCTTCTTTGATAAGCATAGCGTCTTTTTTACCTGGCCAGCCCGCACGGAAACGCACTTGGTTGAAAGCTGCTACGGCTTCTGCTTTGTTTCCTGACTGCAAATAAGCTTCTGCTTGCATCAACAACACATCCGCCAAACGGAACACAAAATAATCGCGGCTACCTGCTTCATACGTCAAATCAGGACGCTTAGTGTCAAAGAATTTTTGCAACGTTGGGAAAAGAGCCTCATTGTACATACTTGGCACCAATACTTGGTATTTTTTGGCAGCGCGTTGCGCCTTTGTCCATTCAACTCCTGGAATAAAAATAGCCGTGTCGCCAGCAGCGAAAGTTATCTTTGTTTTTGAATCGTCAAAAGAAGGGTTCAAATTTGTTCCTGGGTTATTTGAGAGCCATGTATCTCTAAACGTCTTTTTGTAGCGTGAGTCATTGGTTCTGTCTGCAAAAAGAGTATTCAACAAATAAGGAGTAGGACGAAGACGTTTAAATGGACGTCCGTAGAAAACGTCGCGCTTCATACCTGGCTGCACATCATATTGCATTCCGAAAAACAAGTGGAGGTTATTACCACCGTTTACCGCTCCTGTATTATTGGTAAGGTTCGTTAACGGATCAGTAGTATACTGAACCGCAAAAACCACTTCACTATTCACTTGATTGTTTTCGTCGAAAACGCTCGCAAAATCATCTAGCAATTTAAACCCATAAGCTGTAGTTACTGTTTTACACAAGGCCGCAGCTTTTGTAAAATCGTCAGCAGCTTTAGAAGCAGAATAAGCTTTAGCTAAATATACTTTCGCCAACAAAGTTTCAGCTGCAGGTTTTGTTGCACGTCCATAATCAGACGACTGTGCTTTTGCTTCCAATGCAGGAATAGCATCTTCCAAGTCTTTGATAATAGCCGCATACATTTCAGCATCAGAAGCCCGTTTGGTATCTTTAGTGGGTGCTAAAGTCTCCTTTAAACGTAAGTCAACACCACCAAATTGCTGGTGTAAGATATAGTAATAATGCGCTCTCAAAAACTTAGCTTCAGCAACTCTCTGTTTTTTAATGGCATCAGAAACTGTTGCAGCTGGTGCTCTCTCAATAATTGCATTACACGTGTTGATACCACGATAAAGTTCATCCCATGTGTTGATGATATAATCAACAGTTGGGTTAAGTTGGGTATCATAAAAGTGAAAACCTTTATAACCACCATCTGCACCCGTTGCATAAATATCCGTACCATACTCAGTTAAGGTAAGCCCCTGCTGAGTTGCGTAGTAATATCTAAGCGTAGAATAAGCCGACTTTACCGCGTCTTCAAATCCTTTTGGAGTATTTATGTAGTCATTACCAATGCCTGATACGACTTTTTCATCCAAAAGATCCTTACATGACTGTGTTGTTAATAACAACGCTGCCACTCCAAAGATTTTAATGGGTTTTATTATATTATTCAATTTCATTGTCGTAAATGTTTTAAAAGTCTTTGTTTAAAAATCTAAATTAGAACCGAACGTTCAAACCCACCGTTGTAACCGACGTTGCAGGAACAACGTTTGAGCTAACCGATGTTGTACCATTACCCGACGAAGTAATTGTTGCTTCAGGGTCGATACCATTGTACTTGCTACGGTATTCAGACCATATTTTTGGTTGTTGAATACTCACATACAGACGTAGCGACTCTAATTTCAATTTATTAGCAACACTTTGTGGAACCGTGTAACCAAAGTTAACATTTCTTAATTTAACGAATGTTCCGTCAAAATAAATCAATGTAGTGTTGTACTGTGGGAACTCTTGAGTACTAAACGGACGTGGGAACTCGTTAGTTGGGTTGTTTGGAGTCCAATAATCCACTTTGATTTGTTGATAACGACCCGCTAATTGGTTTCTATCTTGGTGGAAACCACTTACAATCATATTACCGAAACGGCCAAACAAGAAGGCTGACAAGTCAAATCCTTTGTAGGAGAAACGTGTCGTAAACCCTGCACTAAACTTAGGAATATCCGAGCCAAGCAATACTCTATCAGAGGCATTGATGATCCCATCTCCATTCGTATCTTGCACTTTTATCTGGCCTACACCAGCACCAAGCGGGTTTGCTTTGTCTCCTGGATAGAATTTAGCAGCGGTTTCTTTTTCTTCCAATTGCCAAATACCTAATTTTTTGTAGTCATAATAAGAGTTCAGAGGCTGTCCGATGAACCAACGGTTACCTAAGTCATCCACTTTTCCGTTGTAAAGTGAGATAATCTCTTCTTTGTTTTTGGTAAATGTAAAGTCGGTAGTCCATTTAAAACCACTTGCCGTATTTACGTTGACAGTCGTAAAGCCTAACTCAATCCCTTTGTTACGTGTTTGACCAACGTTACGAGTTACAGCACCAAATCCGATAGAACCTGGTAATTGATCTGAAAGCAACAAATCAGTTGTATTAGTTTCATACAATTCCAACGAACCTTGGATACGACCTCTCAAGAAGCTAAAGTCGACCCCAATGTTGGCCGTTGCAGAAGTTTCCCATTTCAAGTCAGGGTTTCCAATGGTATTAGGACGATAACCAAAGGCGGCAGTCGTTCCCCAAGCATAAGCTGTTCTCGTCAATAGACCTTGTGTCTGATAAGGTGCTACCCCTTGGTTACCCACTTTACCCCAACCAGCGCGGAGTTTTAATAAGTCAATCCAAGTCACACCTTTCAAGAAAGGCTCGTTACTGATATTCCAACCTAAAGCAACTCCTGGGAAATTACCGTATTTTGTATTCTCACCAAAACGGCTTGAACCATCCCGACGAATCGTAGCAGTCAACAAATATTTGTCGTTAAAGTCATAATTGATACGAGCCATGTACGAGTTAATCGTCCATTGCGTCAATCCACTACCTACGCCCAGTACTGACCCTGCATTTCCAAGGTTATAAAACTGCTGTGTTTCGGCAGGAACCCCCTGTACATCAACGGTGTATCTTTCAAAATTATCTCTTTGAATAGATTGAAGGACCGTTGCACTGAAGTTATGTTTTTGAGCAAAAGTTTTGTTGTACGTTACGATATTTTCCAATGTCCAGTTGAAACCAAAGTCATTGCGTGAAGAAGCTTGTGGATCTCCGTACTTACGCGCATTGGTTGCAGCACCAATAAAACGTCCCCAACGCGAAATCGTAAAATCAGGACCAAAGTTTACGCGATACTTTAAGCCTTCGATGATTTTTACTTCTGCATAAATACTATTGAAGATTCGGTATTTTTTGGTATTGTCCACTTGTGCACCTGGAACAATCTCAGCCAATGGGTTGGTCAACAAGGCATCGTTGGTAGGCGAGAAGATGATATTACCGTTGTCATCATAAGGACGCGCCAATGGGTTTTGTTGAATGGTAAAACCATACGGGTTCAGGTTCTCACCATTTCTGATACTATACATCGTATACGACGAAAGACCTACCTTCAACCACTTGTTAACACTATGGTCGATATTAGCTCTCAGAGAGATACGGGTATAATCTAATCCAGCAGTAATCCCTTTATCCTGAAAATAACCTCCTGAGATGTAAAATTGCGTTCTGTCGTTTCCTCCTTGCACACCTAACGAGTGGTTTTGCATAGCTCCGTTTCTCAAAAGCAAATCCTGCCAATCTGTATTTGTACCAGCAGCAAGTCCTTTTGCAACAGCTGGGTCACCGCCCAAAACCGCTACTTTGGCATCCGCAGCTGCATCAGCAACACCCGTCGGAACAGGATTACCATTGGCATCTTTATAGCCGTTGGTAGCACGGTATGCTTCACGAACATATTCAGCAAATTCTGGCCCACTGAACAATTGAATCTTGTCAAGTGGCTTAGAAACCCCACCATAGGTATCAAATGTTACTGTGGTCTTACCTTTAACAGGTCCTCTTTTTGTAGTGACAAGCACAACCCCGTTAGCACCCCGAGCACCATAAATAGCCGTCGCCGTTGCATCTTTCAACACTTCCATTGAAGCAACATCATTTGGGTTCAAGTCTTCATAACCCGCCGAAAGTGGAATCCCATCTACTACATACAGTGGATCATTTCCTGCATTAAACGAACGACGACCACGAATCAAAATTTTTGGCACCGAACCTGGTCTAGAACCTGACTGAGACACATCGACCCCAGCTACACGACCTTGCATCGCTTGGCCAATACTTGTAATGGGCATCTCTTGCAGTTGCTTAGACGTTACTTGCGAAATAGCTCCCGTCATTTGACTTTTTCGCTGCGTACCATACCCTACTACGATTACCTCTGTTAGTGATTTTTGGTCAACCACAAACGAAACATTAATAGTTGTACGGTTGCCGATAGTTATTTCCTGTTTTTCAAAACCAACAGCTGAAAAAACTAACACGGCGCTATTGTCTTTGACGGTCAACTTAAAATTACCATCCGCATCCGTATTGGTTCCAGTTGTGGTTCCCTTTACAACAATGCTTACCCCAGGGATTGCGGTATTATCTTCGGCAGATGTAACCTTCCCAGTTACTGTCTTATCGGCATTAACAGTTGCAGTTACTCGCACGCCACTGCCATTCGTTGGTGGGGTTTTAGCCTCTGCGTTTGATGCACTAAGCATCACAGCGGCCGCCCACACACTACACAAGATAGAAATTTTCCTCATGATTCGTCAAGGTGATTTTAAGTGGTAATTGAATTATTTTGGGTTTTTGTATTGACTAATAGGTTTGAATTATATTCGAGTTTAAGCTTCCGCTTCAAAATGGACAATATTTTATTCAGATTATTCTACGCAAACGTTATCGGGAACGTTACCGAAATAGTAATTTTCAAACTCAAAGTTGATTTTATTCATTTTTTTCAGGCATATTACCCTACATCATACTTTTAACTATCTACTAAAATATTGTATTTTTTTTATATAAACAGGCAATAATCATCCACCAACTGTCTTTTTGTGCAGATGAATTTAGTTTGTCAATAAATTTTCCAGATTATCAAACTAATGAGAGCAATACCTACCACTAAAGCAATCAACCAGCGTACTAAATAGAACACCGAAGCCAGCGGTTTTACTTCTTGATCCAACGGATCAATCTCTGGTATCGTATTTACGGTTTCAATGACGCGCTTCCATAAACCACGCACATCTTGGGCTGACATTCCCATATAAGCATCCGAAAGTTGTCCTACCAACTCGCGTGCTTCTGCAATTTCATCCGACTTATAAGGGTGATTATTGAGCCAAACCTGCCAGAAATTACTCAATTCCATATCGTCAGGTTGCTGCACCCACTTTATAAAAAGTGGTTCCGCCGCAAAATCCTCAACGGTATACTGAGCAAAATTCTTCATTTGGTACTTTGGCAGTTCAACGTAGGTATAAGTATTGCCAAATAAGCGACCAAATCCACGATTCTACTGACCAAAACCTAAATTTTACAAATCTTCTAAAAGTTTACCTTTAATCGTAGTTTATACGGCTTACGATACTGCGGCCAAGCGTGATTTCGTCGGCATACTCCAAATCCCCTCCAATGGGAATACCACGCGCTATGGTTGAGGTTTTTACCCCAAAAGGCTTCATCTTTTTTTGTAAATAAAACGAAGTTGTATCTCCCTCCATGGTTGGGCTGAGGGCCAAAATAATTTCTTTCACCTCCGTGTTTCCTTGTAAGCGATTCAACAAACTTTCTATGTTCAAATCGCTTGGACTAATCCCTTCTAAAGGGGAAATAATTCCACCTAGTACGTGATATAAGCCGTTGAATTGGCCTGTATTTTCAATTGCCAACACATCGCGGCTATCTTGTACGACACAAATAATGCTCCGATCGCGTTTGGTACTTAGGCAAACCCCGCATAATTCATCGTCCGAAATATTATGACATTGTTGGCAGTACTGTGTTTTTGTTCGAACCGCTACCAAAGCAGTGGCAAGACTCTGAATATCTTTCTCGGGACGTTTAAGCAAGTGTAACACAATTCGAAGTGCGCTTTTCTTTCCAATACCTGGCAACTTTGCTACTTCACTAACGGCTTCTTCGATGAGTTTTGATGGAAAATTCATGCAGGGATTAATCTATATTTTACAAAAATACAAACTCTAGACGCATTCTGCAAAAGCCATGTTACTAGTTAGCAGTAGGGGTTTGGAGTTTGTAAAACCTGACTACAATCAGTTTTCGTGTGTGAGAGATGTTACAAAAGACTGAGTACTCACCCTCTACTTTTGTCTCAATATTTAACAACTCACATAAACATTTTTCATCATGAAAATCGAGCAAATTTACACGGGCTGTATCGCACACGCGGCGTACTATTTAGAAAGCAACGGCGAAGCTGCTATTTTCGACCCCTTGCGCGAAGTACAACCTTATATCGACCGTGCTCAAAAGGACAATGTCCAAATTAAATACGTTTTTGAAACCCACTTTCACGCCGACTTTGTCAGTGGCCATTTGGACTTAATGAAAAAAACGGGTGCAGCCATTGTATTTGGACCAACAGCAAAACCTGCGTACCAAGCGACCGTAGCTGAAGACAATCAACTTTTCAAGGTTGGAGATTGCACCGTTAAAGTCATTCATACCCCAGGCCATACGCTCGAAAGTACGACTTACTTACTCATTGATGAACTTGGCAAGGAACACGGGCTTATCACAGGAGATACCTTATTTATTGGCGACGTGGGTCGTCCTGACTTGGCGCAACATGTCATTGCCGATTTGACTGAAGAGAAATTGGCTGGGTATCTTTTCGATTCGTTACGAAATAAAATCATGCCCCTACCCGACGATCTTATCGTGTATCCTAACCACGGTGCAGGTAGTGCTTGTGGAAAAATGATGAGTAAAGAAACTACGGATACGCTCGGCAACCAGAAAAAATTCAATTATGCCCTTCGGGCTGATATGACCAAAGATGAATTTATCAAATCCTTATTAACGGGTCTAACAACTCCTCCAGGCTATTTTCCACAAAACGTATTGATGAATATTAAAGGTTACGAAAGCCTTGACAACATCATGGAACGAGGCAAGCGGCCGCTTTCGGCCGACGAATTTGAGGCCGCAGCCAATGAGACCCAAGCCTTAGTCCTCGATACTCGCAGTGCAAGCTCATTTGCCAATGGGTTTATCCCCAATAGTATTAATATAGGTATCGACGGAAGTTTTGCACAATGGGTAGGCGAGATGATTCCAGGGGTAAAACAAGAAATTTTGCTTGTTACTGATGAAGGTCGTGAGGAGGAATCCATCATTCGTTTGTCACGTGTGGGGTATGATAATACCTTGGGCTACCTAAAAGGTGGATTTGAGGCGTGGAAAAAAGCAAACAAAGACATTGAAACAGTCGAACAAGTCACTGCCGAAGTCTTTGCCGAAAAATTCGCGTCTGAAACTCCAATTGTTATCGATGTACGGAAGAAAAGTGAATTTGACTCTGAGCACATCAAAGGAGTCATTAATATCCCTTTAAATACAATAAACCAGCACCTAGCCCAATTCCCCAAAGACAAACCATTTTTTATTCACTGCGCGGGAGGCTATAGAAGTATGCTGGCAGCGTCAATTCTAAAGTCAAGAGGCTGGGAAAATTTTGTGGATGTAGCGGGAGGCTTTAGCGCCATTAAAGCAACGGGTAAAGTACCAGTAACAGACTATATTTGCCCAACGACGTTGTTATAAAAGCTTAATAACATCAATAGGCTGTCAAATTAAATTTGACAGCCTATTGATGTTATTATTCAACTCTCTACAGTTTTATTACTTTTAACGTAGTCTGTTTATCTGGTGTACTGACGCGTAATAAATAAACACCTTCTACCAGTTTTTCAACCTCAAACTCCTCTTGATGTGATTGCGTTTCGGGTACGAATTTCCGCTCTAACACCAAACGACCCATTACATCCAACAATTCTGCTCTAACACTTTGGCCTTTGACTTGTTGGATTCTCAAATGCATCTGTTTTGACACTGGGTTAGGCATCACTTCCGCAAAAGCCCCTTTTGTCATCCCAGAGGGATCTAAATCCGCTGCTACCCGCGCGGCTCCTACCCCAATCCCATTTTTCGATTGAATACGGAACCAATACTCTTGGTAGGCCAAGACATTACCTTGTGGCTGACGCGTCGATGGATAAATACTCCCTTGCCCTTTCTCACTCCAATAACGTATCCCCAATTTGTATAACCCTTTAGGTAGACCCTCGTCGTATACATTCCCTCCCGCACCATTGTCTTCATAAAAACCGTACGCGGGGTGGTTCTGCGCATACAACTCCGTAAAACCATCTCGGTTGGCATACATCAAGTATGGCGCGTTGTTTTCGTGCGTATTAAACGAACGTGGCACCCCCACCTCTGGCGTCGCTAACATATTGAATGTCAACGAACCATTCGTCCCTAAAATACACGCATCCACATGTATCGTCCAGTAACGTGGTGCTGTTTTGTTCAAATTCTCCGTGAAATAGAGGGTGGGATTCGTTTGGGTACTCCACTCCAATACAGGGCCTCCATCTCGGGTAATAAAGGCTGTTTCCCACGCTGATTTTGCAACTCCGCTTCCTGGCTTAATTCCCGACTTAGATGAACCCACATTGATGAGCGTAACATCAAAGGCTTGCCATTGAATCAATTTAGGGGCACTCCATCCACTCATACAACCATCTACCGTCTTACAACGTGCCGAATAACTTTGCGTAGTTACACTCGTAAAGGAGACACTCAACGTTGGCTGGGTTACATTATCATTCCATACTACGCTCGTGCCTGACGGGCAGTTTGTGCTCAACTCCACCGATGTCCCCGTACATACCACATCATTTGTAGCTGAAACAACGGGAGCTGCACCCAAAGGTGTGTACGTAAACGTCACCACTGTACTTGGACTACCTAAACAACCCGCCGCATTTTTACATCGTGCATAATACGATTTCGACTCGCTCGGTGTCATCGAGGGAAGCGACAACAAGGCTTGATTCGTCGAGGCATCATACCAAACCGTAGTCAAAGAACCACAGCTTGCACTCCCATTCAGGGCAACCGAACTACCACATCCACTCGCTGGACTTAGACTCGCCGTTGGCGCTTGAGGCAAAGGGGTTAGCACCAAACTCATCGGAGCCGATTCCGTTTCAACACACGAAACTATCCCATCTAGTTTGCGGCAACGAACGCGGTACGTATGAAGTTGACCATCTTCTTGTTGACTTGGAACTCCACTCACATAATCACCACCATCGGTAGAGTAAACAATCCCTTCGCCTACACCGCAAGTCGCCGTAAAGCTGATAACTGTCCCTTCTGCATTACAAATCGTTTTCGTTTCTCCCGCAGTTACTTGTACTCCATCAGCCACCAAAGACACATTAGCGGGCTGTGATGCTCGGTAATTAACCGTCAAACTTATCACGGATGTGTAAGTACTACTGCAAGAAGCATCGCAAGCAGATTGATATTTATACACTTTGTTATCACTCGGTTGTGAGCTAGGAGCATCACTCGTCCATCCTGACCATTCCCCTGTCCCTACTTGTACCCGCCATACTGGGCTACCTACTACGCATCCCGTCGTGATATTTTTTGTGAGCACATTCGACGGATTTGCGTCAATATCGCATAACGTTGCCGTAGTTCCCTCTTTGAAACTTTCTCCATTGATGCCCAAACTAATCGTTGGCTTGGTTTGCACCCGAATAGTACCCGTCTTCGTCACCGATGTACATGTGTTACCCGTCGTGGTGAGCGTGAATGTAAATACGCCACTGGCGGTTGGTTGGCCTGAAATGGTTACAACTCCACCACTCACCGAACTGCTCACACCTGCAGGTAAACCTGTCACATTCGCTCCCGTTGCTCCATTTGATAAAGTATACATGATTGGAATCAAATTCGTATTCAGACAAACCGTCTGTGGCTCCGTCGAAGGTGATGAACTGAGTACTGCTGAATGGCTCAAATTTACGTTTAGCGTCCCCGATAAACTAACAGGCGTACAGCCAACGCCAGTGGTCGTAACGGTATAATTAAATAACCCTCCAACGGCTGGGGCTCCGCTTATCGTTAAAACTTTCCCCACCACATTCGCGGTAACACCAGAGGGTAATCCTGTCGCCAATGCTCCTGTCGCACCGCCGCCAAGTCCGTAGCTAATCATCGTGATAGGGGTATTGGCACATAATGTTTGGATATTTGTACCTGCTGCCGACGTAAGAACAATCGTTGGTAATTCGACAACGTTAATTGTACCACCTTTCGTCGCTGTGGTACAGCTATTCCCCGTTGTGACGATGTTATAATTGAATGTGCCACTTTGAGTCGGAATACCACTAATCGTTAACGTAGTACCACTCACCGATTTTGTCACTCCTGCTGGTAGGCCCGTCACGTTAGCCCCTGTCGCTCCCCCGCCCAACGTGTAGGTAATCGAAGTAAGACCACTGTTGATACACACCGTTTGACTTTCAGTCACTGGTGCTGACGACAATGCTATCGTATGGACTGGATTAACAACCAACGAACCTGTCGCCGTAGCTGCACTACATACCCCTCCACTACTCGTCACCGTGTAGTTGAAAGTACCTAATTCCGTC
>Ga0209570_1000524_pt1 | contig 41440 bp, 43 predicted proteins | sample EBPBio172007_DNA_FD_185861 | JGI IMG/M metagenome (GOLD analysis project Ga0209570, IMG submission 185861) | Wastewater treatment Type I Accumulibacter community from EBPR Bioreactor in Madison, WI, USA - Reactor 1_9/17/2007_ DNA (SPAdes)... | ecosystem: Engineered > Bioreactor > EBPR >... | reverse complement strand
GCCCATGCAGGGAGACCAGGCCGGCTGTCCCACCACTCAAGTCGCCCAGGAAGCCCTGGATACCGCCAGGTCTGGCTTCAAGAAGGAGTTCTTCGAACCCTCCACCTGCGGGAGATCAGGCAGGGTGGCCTTGTCCGTCTGAGGTCAAACCGGCTGCGCATCCTAGATTGGAGCGGCCTGTGCAAACTGGCCGAGTTCGATCCTGATTACCTGCATTTGCGGGAAGTCAGTTTGCAAGAGTTGAATGGCTCTGAACGGGCCGCGCTGTGACGCCCCTCCGTCGCCGGAGAGGCTTTTCGTTTAGCCCAGGCGTGCTAGCTTCGCGTTAGCGCATTCGACCTGCGCCCCTCTCGCCGATCCAGTCGCCCCCAGCACTCGTCGGCGAGAGGCATCAGTTGCAGGTCCGGTCTCGCCTTGGTGCGGGCCATTAGGCAGCGGGCCGTGCTGCACCAAAACGTAAAAGGCCCTCGTCATGCTTGAGGCACGACCGGATCTGGACAGAGGATCGCTGGCTTCGGCTGATGAAACCGATTGTCATCAGGTGCGGCCCGACGCGCCATGTCGATGAACGGCCGCTCGATGAAACGATGTAGGAGCGCTGATGCGGTTAGAGTCGCAGCCAGCACGAAGACCGGAAAAATACCGAACCAAACCCAGCCCGTATTCGGAAGCAAAACTTGGCAAGCCGTCGCGCCAACCATCACGATAGGAAAATGTGCGAGATAGACGCCGTAAGACCAGTCTCCGGCCCTGCTAGCCACCTTCGCGAACATGCCTTGAAATGAGGTCGTTCCGAGCGCGCAGGCTACAAGAAGCGTCGCGGGGCCGCCCCAAATAATCCAACGCCAAGATCCTGGCTCACCGCGGAACGCAGCCAAGCTAAGCAACGCCGCCAGCATCAGCAGGAGCTTCACCACGCCGGGAAGAGCAAGCTTGCCGGAGCGGAGAAGTCCATAAAGGCAAATCCCCGCAGCGAACTCCAGAATAATTGGGTCGGTCCAAAACTGCAGCGCGGGACTGGACGGGTGTAACAGCGCTCCTAGTATGGCCAAGAGCACCAACGTCCCCACAATGATGGCCAGCGCATTCGCCCGAGGGAAGTATAGGGAAGCTGCGAAGAGCGCGTAGAAGGCCATTTCATAGTTCAGTGTCCAGCCGATCGTCAGGATGGGAAATGTGAGCCCATCGGCATTCGCAGCTGGCAGAAAAAGGAACGATGCCGCTACAGACGACCATGAGGCATCACCCCACGCACGGCTACCGATCGAGCTAAAGGCGCAGATCATCACGCCCGTCATGAGCCAGTACATCGGCACAACGCGGGCGATACGTCGCAGCAGGAAGCTTCGCCACGCTCCCGATCTTCCGAATAAAGAGCCGCTAGAATAGGCGATTATGAATCCCGAAATCACGAAAAAGATGTCGACGCCGGCAGTGAAGGGAAAGACCGCCATCGGCGAATCCTTCGGACCAAGTCCCATATAGCGGGTCGAGATTGCATTAGCGGTGTGCTCGGCTAGCACCAGGGTCGCGGCAAGGCCTCGCAGACTTTGTAAGCCGTCGAATCGAAGTGCAGAGGTCATGCCTTCGTTTGCCCCCCAGGTTTGCTAGGCGCACAGGAACATTTAGCCACTTGTTTTACAAGCTTCCGACATAATCAGGATGCTGCCGACGCGAGAGCCAACGCATTCGCTTGAGGCCTTCTTGGCAACCAGTTCGCATCCATCACGCGTTGGCGAGAGGCAATTTCTGGCTCTGTCTCGACTGCGACAGAGCCTAACGTCTCGTTCAGCCTGTTGCCGCCTTGTACCCCTCGATCTCGCTGACGAGTTGCGCCACGGCCGCCTCGCCCGGTAGAGACTCGCGGCGTGGTGAGGGGGCGTCGAAGATGTTGTCGCTCAGTCCTGCCCGCTCCAGCTGGCGGGCCTTTTGTCCGAAGGATGCTTGCCTAACCCAAAGTTGTCTGCGCTCTTTTAGCAGTAGCTCGCTTTTGAAGGTGGCTCCCATGCGTTTTCACGTTGTCTTCGCGGCAGCTCTGTTCACACTTATCGGCTTCGCGGCAGATGCACAGCAGCGCGAGGGTGGACGGGGGGATGACATCCGAGAAGCTTGTCGTGAAGAAGCGCGGCGGGTAATCAAGCCGGGCCGCACGGGCAGGCTGGACCGAGACCAGCTTATAGAGCTCCGTCGAGAATATCAGCGCGATTGCCGAGCGAAGGCCAAAGCCCGTTGAGCGGTTCTCACTAACCGGCCCGGCCTCGCCTCAGCGCGGGGGGCCTGGACTGCACTGGCCAAGGGATCGGCCGCGCCTTCCACAGGCCACGGTGAATCCGATCGATCCGTCTGCCTTGATGCAAGGCTGGGCTTCCGCACGGCAGTAGCCGCGGTCGTCGTCAGCAAGGGGGCGTGATCCAGCTCATGCCGTCACTAGAGCCTCGATGATTTCGCTATGGTCGGCATAAAGTCGGGGTTACTGGCGGAGATTGAAACGGGCGTCAGCAGCATCGTCGCGATCAACGAGCTCCGGTCGATCGCCGGCACGCCAAATTCTGGTCACGACGGCTCCGCTGATGATTCTGCTCCGGAGGTCCCGGTCCAGCGCGTCGAAGGCGACGGGTCGCTCGATCGATTGAATACGGGCGGCGGCGACCAAATCGATGCCGGCCTCCTCCTTGAACTCTCGCAGCGCGCAATCCTGCAATGTCTCCCCGGCATTCAGAAAGCCGCCTGGGAGAGCCCATATTCCATCCTTCGGGGGAGAATAAGGGCAACGTCGTGAGCGCGGACAACGATGGCATCAGCGGTGAGGTGAGGCCCCCTGCCATACTTCGCCTCATAGTCGGGATCCGGCATCGATGATCCTCTCAAATGGGGCGCTGGGCCCGGTGCCTATTAATGCCTGCTAAAGCCACCAGAAGATGAGCGCGATTGCGTCGCGCAGGTTGATCGATAAGCCGAGGCGATCGTTAAGGCGGTAGCGATCGAGATTGGCATGTTGTGTGCTCCCTGTGCTGGCGCGATTATGCAGCCGCCGCAGGGAGCGGGGATTGATTGTCGACCTATCCTCGGGGGATGCCGATGAGTGACGCTCGCACGCATCATGTCGTGGTAGAAGTCGGTCGCGACCGTTTCCATTCGAAGCTTCGCGAGGTCGGGGCCTGGCTTTCAGAATGGGAGATCGACGCCGACGTCGGCTCGGTGCTTGGATCGTCCAGACTGCTCAGAGTGCGTTTCTCGGATGAGCGGGCTGCCTATGCGTTCCGCCGCTGCTTTGCCGGTCGTTCGGTGCCAGCCGATGACATCGCCTCGACTCAGTCAGCCGACGCCGCGGACGAGGACTTGTATGACCGCCTCGCGCGCTAATACCCCGACTAGGGAGGGCATCCGCCACCGGTTTGTTCTCTGTCCTCGTCTCGAAATACGCTGGTCACCTGCCACTTTACCGGCAGGCCCAGATCTATGCTCGGCGGGCGTCAACCTGGATCGCTCGACCATGGCCGACTGGGTCGGCGCCCATGTTCTCTCGAACTAACGCCGCCATGCCCTCCGCGCCCTTGCGGAAGTCGACTGGCTTCGTCGCCACCATGACGCGGACTGCGCCGGTCGGCCCGATCACGAGCCGGCCTTCAACGCACCCAGCACCGCGGCACTCGTGGCCGGCGAAGCCCCGTTCTCGATCGCCAACTTCGCACCGGCGACGTCGATCTCGATCGCCGCCCCGCGCCGATGGTGTCGACTGCGCCGCTTTCGCAGCGCGATCCTGCCGGCGACTCCGCGGCGAGAACCGGTTCGGGAGGATGACAGCCGCCACAAAGGCCGGCATCGCCTCCGCGGCCTTGCGCCTCCCGGCGTCAGGTGAACAGCTGCTGCGCCGTCAGGCCATGCCGGCGTGCAACCTCGGAGACAACCGCTCCAGGAACCAGCGTCTCTTCAAGAAGCTGCGCCCGGTCATCGGCACTCCACCGCCATCGGCCTATCGCCCCGGTGATCACCTCGAAGCGGCGCACCTCGCCCTCAGGCTCAAGTCTATGGTCAAGCCTAGACACAAAACGATCCCTCCAAATCAGGATCGTCAGACCGGGCCCTCAACCCGCTGCGAAGAAGGTGAGGTCGGAACAGCGGTTACGGTCGACATAGCGAAGCGGTATTTCCAGGTTCACGGTATCACCGCAGCGGGAGAGACGGTTTTGCGCCGGAAGCTAACGCGTGATCTTTTTCTGAACCTGTTTAGTCGGTCGCCATCCTTCTTGTCGACATCGAGGCTGGCTCGGAAGCGCATAACTGGGCGCGCGAGCTGGCGAAGCTCGGCATGACGTTCGCCTGATGCCGCCGCAGTTTGTGCGCTCGTACGTTAAGACCAACAAGAATGATGCGGCCGACGCTGAGGCCTGTTGCGAGGCGGTGCAGCGGCCGAGCATGCGCTTTGTGACGAGAAAGACGATGGAGCAAGCGGCAATGGCGCTCCCCGGATTCGCGATCACCTCGCTGGCGTCGAACGGCGACGATCAATGCATTGCGTGGCCACCTCGCCGAGTATGGCCTCGTGGCACAGGTACAACGAACCGGTCTTAAGCAGCTGATCGAAATTGTCATCGACGATGAGGACGAGCGGATCCACGCGAGACTAAAGCCGCTCCTGATGATGCTGGTCGACGACATTGGGGCGGCTGATATCCGTATCGCGGAGCTTGACCGACGCATGAGGATGGGGCCCGCGATAACGAGGCCTGCCGTCGCCTGGTCGAAGTCCCCAGTGTGGGACCGCTGATCGCTACAGGCGGCGTTGCTGCGGTATGCGACGATAAGCGGTTCAGCTCCGGCCGACACTGCTTGGCTCGGTCTCACCAGCCGCAGCAAGGAGCGCCTGCTCGGCATCAGCAAGCAAGGCGACGCTTACACGAGAGGTAAGGAGTTTGCCGATTGAGACTGTAAGGGCGATCTGAACATCGTGGCAGGGCCGGTCGGTGACCGGCATCGACGAGCCCGGCTTGCGCATTGAACGCGGCGTTCGATGATATGATAGGAAGTCGATGCGCGGATCTCACCAAGGTCGAGCGATCAGTGCTCAGGCCGGATAGATGGCATCAGCCAAGCCGATCCGCGGATGATCAGATGTCCTCGCACATCGAGGGGCGTCCATAGATGCGCAACGGCTTCGCGAGCCTGACGCTCCAGGTCCAGAGCCGGGTCGCGATCCGCATGGAGGCCACATCTCCTCCTCCGGGGGGTGCGGACAGCGAGCATCATACATCATACCGTTTGCTTCGACGCGGATCGCCTATCGGTGGCACCCCGCTTCACGGGAAGCGCTTTTGTATCGGCCAGCGCAGCGTGCGCGATGGCGTCGATTTCGTTCTCGCCGCGGAGCGTGACGGCCTGCTGCGCGAGCTCACCGCCTGGAAGCAAAATCGCGAACCGCCGCGTAGATCCCACAGCGAACATCCTCGCCGACCCCAAAACGGTCAACCTACCCAGTGGACAGTTTTACGCCGCCCGCCCGCACAACCGCCGGCGCTTCACTGGATGGATTTCTCACCGCCGTGCACACGTTGAGAATCGCAAGCAAATCCAGCCTTGGCGGTCGCACGGTTGGCGCTCGTCCGCCCCAACCTTGCCAAGTCCCACCAATCTATGGTCTTACGCGCAGCCGTCGGCCTGGGTAGGCCGGACCGTGGAAGGAAAGCTTAATGTCTCTGGTTGCTCTCGGGGCAAGCGACGTCGCCGGCGGCTTCAAGAGCTGGCGCATGTGGTGGATGCTCGCCAAGAACGACGTCGTTCGGCGCTACCGACGTTCGCGCATCGGACAATGGTGGTTGACGCTAAGCATGGCCGCGATGATCGGGGGCATGAGCCTGGTCTATTCGGGGCTCTTCAACACGCCGATGGCGGATTACCTGCCCTATCTCGGCACGGGCCTGGTGCTGTGGGGGTTGGTTTCGTCCGTTATTATTGATTGCTGTCTGAGCTTCACTGAGGCCGAGAACATTATGCGGCAGATCGCTCTGCCGCGCTTTACCTATCTGCTACGCACCATCGGTCGGAACCTCTTGGTTTTCGGCCATAACCTCGTGCTTTTGCCGATCATGTACTTTCTATCCGGTTCACCCGTGAACTGGTACGTGCTGCTCTTCATCCCCTCCTTGCTGCTGGTGCTGGCTAACCTCGCATGGGCGGGCTACATGCTGGCGATCCTCTCGGCCCGGTTCAGGGACATCCCCCAGATCATCCAGAGCGTCGTGCAGGTCGCTTTCTTCATCTCGCCGGTCATCTACAAGGCGTCGCAGCTCCGGATCGACCATCCCCTGCTGGTCTGGAATCCCTTCGCCAGCATGCTGGATGTGATGCGCGCTCCTTTGCTGGGTCAGATGCCGAGCCTCTGGTCTTACGGTATGCTGGCCGCTCTTCTCGTGGTCGGCTGGCTGACAACGCTGGCCTTCGCGGGCAAATATTCGCACCGCGTCGTGTACTGGCTCTGAGGACGCAATGGCATCTGTCGTGCTTGAACAGGCGAGTGTCGACCTCGCCATCTTTAATTCGCGGGGCCGCGCCCTGAAGAGCGAGATCCTGCGAAGGACCATCGGCGGTGACCTGCGGGATGAGCGCGATCGCAGCGTTCAGGTTGTCAGAGCCCTCGACCAGATAAGCTTCGAGGCGCATGATGGCGACCGCATCGGTCTGATCGGTAGCAACGGCGCCGGCAAGACCACGCTGCTACGCGTGCTTAGCCGGGTCTATCCGCCTACCTCTGGGCGCGCTGTCGTGGACGGTCGCGTCTCCACGCTGATCGACCTGTCGATGGGCATGGACACCGACGCCACCGGCTACGAGAACATCGTCATGCGTGGCATAATGCTCGGGCTGGATGCCACCGAAGCTAAGGCGATCACGGCCGATGTCGAGGAGTTCAGCGAGCTCGGTGACTATCTCTCCCTGCCGATCAGGACCTATTCGAGCGGCATGATGCTGCGGCTCGCCTTCGCAGTCAGCACGGTCGTGCAGCCGGACATCCTGATATTGGACGAGATCATCGGTGTCGGCGATGCGCGCTTCAAGGACCGCGCCGAAAAGCGCGTGCAGAACATGATCAGTAACGCCAGTATCGTCTTCATCGCCTCGCACGATAATGGCGCTATCCGACGGTTTTGCAATCGGACGCTTTGGCTCAAGGGCGGCAAATTGATGATGGATGGTGCTCCCGACGAGGTGTTCGCTGCCTATAACCCCGAAGAGCATACCCCGGCGGAGTGAAGCGGCGTCGGTCGCCATCGACTGACGCCGCAGCGTCTCACGCACAGCGGCGCAGGCCAATCCTGGTCCTTGCACGGCGCGCCATTTCGCAAGGGCGCCCGGCTCGCATACCGGCTCCGGCAGATCGTGCCAGGGATCATGGACAACTCGATCACGCTTGAAGCTGCGGCGGTGGCCGGCCACTCTCTCACGATCGGTACCAGTTCGCGGGCCGCCGCAACGATATCGAACCCCTCGTCGATCAGGTCCGGTGCACCCATCCGGCGAGGGCCGCCTTGCGGAGGATAAACGCCAGACCATGGCCGTTACGTCCTTCGACCTCGAAACCCTCAAGTATCTGATCGCCGATCAACACACGACCGAAATCTGAGGTCCCGCGGCCCTCGCCGGCTTTCGATTACCCACATCGTCGGCGAGTTTCGATTGCAATGCCGAAGGCGATGTCGTTGAGGCGCGTCAGGCCTCGCCAGACAACCACGTTTCCGGGTGGCGGATCGTGATTGCGAGCGAGGTGGTCGCGCATGGCGAACTGGAGTAGATAGGTGACGAGGTCCTGCGCTGAATGCGCGGCTTGGGGCGTGCTGCGTCGATGCGGTTGAGCTTCGCGACTTCGGCTGGGGTGAGGACTGTCTCCGGCTCCGCCTCGGGCCTTGCTCCGTGCGGACATGGTGAGGAAGAAGATGCGCCAGCTGACCACCGCGATGAGGGCGAGGAATTTCGCCAGCCGCTCGGCGGTCTCGAGCCCCGCCTCCTCGGCGCGGCAGCCGGACTTCATCACCTTGTGGAACACCTCCGCCTTCTAGCGCAAGGCGTACCATTCGAGCTTCTCGACAGCGGCGGCAAGATCGCCGACTGGCAGATTCGTCACGAGTTTCGGTGGATCGGCGGGCGATCCGCCGGCGGGTCGATCTCAAGGGCATGGATATAGGTGAGAAGCTGAGGACCATATCGCTTCTGCTTGCCGACCGGCGGCAAGGTCTCGATGGCGGCAAACTTCACGCGCACGCACTCCGTCTCGTCCTGGCCGGTGTTCGCAATGGCGTCGCGCCCAGGGTGTGGCCGAGAGCTGGGCGAAGACTCGATGCGCCCCATCTGCGGCTTAGCTTCGGCCAGCCGATTGGTCTGCACCCGCGCCAGAAAACGCGTGCCGAGATCCTGTGCAAGGCAGAAAAGCTCGTAGATGTCGCTCTCGCGGTCGTTCACATGCACGCAGGGTTCCGGCGCGCCGACGAGCGCCATCGACTGGCGCAGGTTCTCCAACCAGCGATAGCTTTCCTTCGTCTCGATTGGCACGCGCGTCGAGTTCACATGCCTCTTGAGTGTCCAGGTCCCCTTGAACTTAGAGCTGGCTCGGGAAAACTGGACAGGTCGGATAAGTGGGGTTTCTGCCTGAAGGCGGCATGATGGCCGCGACAGGAGAGACCATGGCGAAACACCGCGGCGGAACCACATGCCGGCCTTAAGAAGGTGGCCCTTGCAGCCGTGCGGGGCGAGGAGACGATCGTCGAGCTGGCGCAGCAGTTCGACTTGCATCCGAACCAGATAACGCAATGGCGCAGTCAGCTTCTCGACGGGGCTGCGGGCGTGTTCGACGGCAAGGCGAAGGCCGCGGCGCCGGCTCCGGTGATCGACGTGAAGACGCTGCACGCGAAGTTCGGGGAACTGGCGCTGGAGAATGATTAATGAGATGGCCCGCCCCGGCTCTCCGGCTGCAATGATGCAGCTGGTCGTATTCCCTGGGGAAGGAGAGCCGATATGTCCAGAAGCCCATTCGCCGATGCCGCCGTCTTCGGCGTCGATCTCGGCAAGACCCGCTTCGACGTCATGGCAGCGGATAAATCCGGCAAGCCGCTGCGCCGGGCGAAGCTGACCCGTTCCACCATTTTGCCGTTCTTTGAGCAGGTGCCGCGGGGTTTGATCGGGATGGAGGCCTGTCCAGGCGCCCAATGGCTGGCACGTAAACTGGCAGCGATGGGCCACACGGTCCGGATCATTCCAGCCCAGTTCGTGAAGCCCTTCGTCAAGTCGAACAAAAACGACGCGCGGGACGCGGAGGCGATCGCTGAAGCGGTAGTTCGTCCGACAATGCGCTTTGTCGAGATCAGGCAGGAAGCCCAGATCGATTTGCAGGCACTGCATCGGATTCGAGACCGGATCTCCGCGAACAGGATACAGCTCATTTGCCAGATGCGCGCCTTCTGTCTGGAATACGGCATCGCGATGCGGCCAGGCGCGGGCGTCTTCAAACTCGACATGGCTCGCATCCTGACCGACGAGGACAACGATCTCACGCCCATGATGCGAACGCTCCTCCGAGAGCTCTGGGACGAGTTCGTCGTTGTCGATGCGCGGCTCGCCGCCGTCAGCAAGCAGGTCGAGGCGATTGCCGATCGGGTCGATGCCGCACGGCGCCTGATGTCGATCCCGGGGATCGGACCGCTGGGAGCGACGGCATTGCTCGCGGCGATCGGCGATGGCCGCCAATTCCGCAAGGCCAGGGATCTTGCCGCGTGGCTCGGCCTCGTTCCTCGCCAGAACTCCACCGGCGGCAAGACAACGCTGTTGGGGATTAGCAAGCGCGGCAACCCCTATCTGCGGCGCCTGATTATCCACGGTGCACGCTCGTGCATCGCTCATCTCAACCGAGAGCGCGACCGGATGGGCGAGTGGATCGGCCAGCTCGAACAGCGGATGCACCGCAACAAGGTCGTTGTCGCATTCGCCAACAAAATCGCCCGGATGGCGTGGGCCGTGCTCACGCGGCCGGGCAATCTTTACGAACGTGTCGAACCGACCAAGGCCTGATCGGCGCGTTCTCACCAGGTTGCGGGGTCAAGGAGTGATGTCGGAACAGTCGATCCGCTGGTTGTAAGCCCTGTCAAAAAAACGGGCGTCATGGCCCGTACGATTTATTGGGAACAACCGGCGCGCATCTCATCATGGCCTGGCCGCAACAGCGGCTCACTCGCGAGAGGCCGGATACATTTACGCAAACTGCGCCCGACAGACGTCCAAATCCCTTGCAACGCCGGGGCGGACCATACATTTTTGTCCGGCGCGCTCGGGAAGGCCGGCCTTCTGAGGGCAAAGAGATGATCGACCGTCATCACGGCCTGCCGCTCAGCCGACAGGCGAAGGTTCTGGGGATCAGCTGGGGCAGCGTCTACTATCTGCCCCGCGCGGTTCCAGCTGCCGGTTTGGCTCTGATGCGCCGGATGCGCTGCTTCTGGAATATCCCTTCGCCGGCAGCCGGATGTTGCAGGGGCCTCTCAATGCCGAGTGTCATGCCGCCGGGCGCCAGCACGTCGCAACGCTGATGAAGCGCATGGCGATCGAGACGCTCTATCGCAGACCGAGGACCTCCAAGCGGGCTCAGGGGGACGCAATCTTCCCCTACCTGCTGCGCAAGCTGCCGGTGACGCGTCCCAATCAGGTCTGGGCGATGGACATACCTACATCCCGATGGCGCGGAGCTTCGTCTCGCCGCGGTCGGCGAAAAGTTCAGCCGCAAGGTCCTGCCCTGGCGGCTCTTAATCACGATGGACACTGCCTTCTCCATCGAGGCGGTCGAGGACGCCACGGCCCGCTTCGGCAAGCCGGAGATCCTCACGGACCAGGGCTCGCAGTTCACCAGCCGCGAGTTCACCGGCCTGCTGATCGCAGCCGACATCCGGATCAGCATGGACGGCGAGGGTGCCTGGCGCGACAACGTCTTCGTCGAACGCCTCTGGAAATCGGTCAAATGCGAGGAGGTTTATCTGCGCGCCTATGCCAGCGTGTCGTAGGCATGCGCCTCGATCGGCCGGTATCTCGACTTCTTCAACACCTGGAGGCCTCATAAGGGCTTGGGACGCCAGACGCCCGACCAAATCTACTTCAACGCGCTGCGGCCAATCCCGGCGGTGGCATAACCAAGGCTGAAACCCACTTAGCAACAGCGCAAAAACTGTTCAGATCGACCGAGCCAACTCTGTTGGCAGATTTCGTTGCGACGTGACGATCGACGAAAGAGATCCGGCCTCGGCGCCTCCTCGCTCGAGGCGTATATCCGCCGGGTTCGCTGTGCGTCTTGGGTGGCGCCAGTCTGACTTCGTCCTGACGGCGCTTTCACCCAGGCCAGAGCCTCCAATAAGCGCTTGTTCTCATGATCGCCATGTGCGTGACCCGCTGATCGCACGGCTGGTACAGCATAGGATCGTCCGCGTGGCCAACGAAGCCATTGGCGCCTACCATCGGGCTTTCAGCCGCACCCTTGCAAAAGCCAAGTTGCCGCTGGCGAAGGTCAACCCACGTCAGGCCCGCCGCTTTGCCGAGGCCTTCGGGCAACTTGCCAAGACTGATTGTCGGAACACTGCCGTGCTGGCGCGCGTGGGCCCTCTCCTCGAACCGCCAGTACGGTTCCTGCCGAGCGCCACATTGTAACCGGCCGTCGAGTAGCTCGTGCCTGCTCGGATTGTTGACCCCTCTAGACTGAGCCCAGTCTCGCTCAAAGCGCAGCCGGCCTTTGTCCCTTCTGGAACTAGTGTATTGGTTGCAGCCGACGCATAGCAGCCATTCGATAGACTACGCCTTTTGGAGTATGCCAGCCGACCGAACCGATCATATGAGCACTCAAATGGCAGCCATTGGCCGAGCCAAGATATTAGAATGCTGTCTCTCAACGTCTGCTTGCAAAGCCGGGTATTGCGTCCCGCCCGTGTATTTGCGGCCCCGTCGGCTCGCGCCGGGGCTTTTTTCTTGGGCGCATCCTGTGATTTGACTATGGAGATGCGCAATGCGGTCCGCTACGAGGACGCGCTAGAGAGCTGCGAGGTCGGGCCCATATGATAGGAAAAACGGTTCTGCATGTCGGTTCAGGCCGGCAGACAATCAAGAACATGCCGCAGGGATTCCAGGATGGCTCGTGGTCGGAATTAAGGCTCGACATCGAGCCTGCGGTTGAGCCGGACATTATTGGCTCCATCACCGATATGTCGGCCGTGGAAGAGGGCTCGGTCACTGCGCTCTACTCCTCTCACAACATCGAGCATGTTTTCTCGTATGAGGTCGTGCCGACATTGCGGGAATTCCGGCGCGTTCTGTCGGATGACGGCTTCGCGGTCATTACCTGCCCAGACATTCAGGAAGTCGCGAAGCACGTCGCCGCGGGCAACCTAGCCGAGCCCCTATACCACTCCTCGATGGGGCCGATCACGGCGCTGGACATCATGTTCGGGCACATCGGCGCGGTTCAGCGCGGCGAGTTCTACATGGCTCACCGCACCGGCTTTTCGCTGGACCTGCTGATCGCTCGCCTTAATGAGGCGGGGTTTGCCTCAGTCGCCGGTTATAGAGTTCAACCATTCCAACTCTGGGCTATAGCGACGAAGTCGGCGCGCAGCCAAGCGGATATGCTCAATCTCGTGAAGGCTTACACGACGAAGCCGGCGCGTAGCTAAGCTGCTCATTCCCCGCCAGTCGCGGGTAAATCGCACCGCTCGCGCGGTCAACTCCAAGGTGGGGTGCACCGGCCGGCGAGTAGCTCCTGCCTGGTCGGATCGTTGACCCATCTGGACCGGCTCGGTCTCGCTTCGGCGGGGCCGGGGCCTATTTCGTTTCAGCCACGGTCGGGTTGGAGCTAGATAAGGGCCGCGGAGATCGACCTCATGGGCTCGTCCCCCGGCGGTCCTCTTCCCGCATCGATCCGGGATCAAGTCAGAAATCAAATGCTCGGAGCCCGAACCACGTCGTAGGAACGGAGAGACGATCAACACAAATCTGCCGTCGGCGTCAACCGCTTAGGCCTAAACTGCCAGACCGTGACCCGTTCGAGAACGGTATCAGCAGTAAGCAAACGCTTACAGACCTGGCTGGCCACCGGTCAGGGTTTTCAATTCACAGCTTCATGCTCTAGCTCTAGCAGCGCGGCGCCCATTGCCGAGCTTTGGAGAACGTGAATCTTGCACGATGAGTTGATTGATGCGGCTTGGCTCGCGTCTTTGAAGCCCGGTTTGATGCTGCATGTGGATCCCGCGCTCAACGGCGAGCCCGATCCAGCCCTGCTAGGCGAGCCAATCACTCCTATCAGCGCCTTCTTCGTTCGGAACAATGGTACCCTGCCCAGCGTGGGCGATATCGAGCAGTGGCGGCTTCGAATCGACGGCGAAGTTAACCAGCCCAAGAACTGGTCGATCGCTGAGTTGCAGCGAGATTTTGAAACTGTGACTGTTACGTCGGTGCTGGAATGCGCGGGGAATGGCCGTTCCCTTTTCAAACCTGTCACGGAAGGCGTGCCTTGGCGGCTCGGCGCCGTTGGCTGCGCGCGATGGACCGGCGTTCGGTTGAGGGACGTGCTGCTGGCCTCCGGAGCGAAAGCTAGTGCTGTCTACACAGGACATTATGCGCCGGATAGTCAGATTGCAGACCCGAGCCGTCCGGCCTTGTCGCGCGGGCTGCCGATCGCAAAGGCGCTGTCGCCGGAGACGTTGGTAGCTTTTGGCATGAATGGTGAGCCGCTGCCGCTACTGCACGGCGGACCGCTGCGCATAGTGGCTCCCGGCTATCCCGGTTCCGCTTGGCAGAAGTGGCTGTATCGGGTGTCGTTGCGCCCGCATGTGCATGATGGCGAGAAGATGCTGGGCAGCAATTATCGCTTGCCAATCCGGCCGGCGGTGCCAGGCGAGCCGATCGCGGAGAGCGATTTTGCTGTCATTACCGATATGAAGGTCAAAGCGCTGATCACCAGCCCATCGCACGGCTTTATCGCTGCCCTCGGTAGATCCGTAACGGTGCGTGGCTTTGCCTGGAGCGGCTCGATTGAGGTCGCTGCCGTCCGCGTGTCCGGGGATGGCGGGGTCAACTGGATCGAGGCCGAGCTGGGTCAGGCTGAGGGCACCTATGCCTGGCGCCCCTTTGCTGTGGTCGTTCCCGCTAACCAGGCCGGGGCCATGAGGATCGTTGCGCAGGCCCGGGATGTCGCTGGCCACGAGCAGCCACTGAATGCTGCGCTGTGGAATCCGCGTGGCTACTGCAACAATCAAGCGCAAACGGTCGAAGGCGAGGTGCGCTGACCCCGCCGGGGAAACAAGCGGCAGCACTTCAACGGCCGCTGCCTGATGACATACTCGAAATAATCGCTCACGCCGTGAAGAAGAACTGCCTGAGCGATCGGGCATTATCCACCGGAGTCACGCCGTCGGCGTAGGGCAATCTTTTCGTATGCGCTGTTCTCGGCCAAGCGTTGAGCAGCGCCCGTGCGTAGGCCCAGGCAGGAGCTCGTAAATCTGGCTCTGAGGATGGCCGGCGACGATGCGAGCGGTGATGCCGGTGAGATTGGCTTGGGGGTCGAGGGCGGCCGTCTTGAGCCATGAGGATTTGCGGTGGGAAAACGTCTACGTGGACGTCTATACAGACACTCCGATCAGTCGGCTTGGGATCGCTGAGAGAGCCGCGCCGTGCGCTCGGAGCGCTCGCCATAAAGCTCGCGCCTGAGCTTCTCGACGTCTGCTTGAAGGTGGGTGATGACAGCCTCGACGGAGGAGGCTCCGGCCTCGGCCTCGATCCGCTTGGCGCGCTCGGCCAGGATCATCGCATGCGCCGCCGCCAGATCGGCGCGCAGCGAGGGCGATGCGGAGGGCGTGCTCATGGCAGCTATGGAATCACAGCCCGTTGCAAACGCAAGGCAAAAAGCGTCAGCCGACCGAGGTCGGACGCCAGGCCTTCACCGGATTGCGCCAGTCGATCCCGGAGAGAAGATAGCCCATCTGCGCCGTCCGCCGGCGAGGGCCACAGAACGCGGCCGCGCTCCAGTCGACGCACGTACAGGTTCGCCGCCTGCCGGTCGTGCCAGATGATCTTGACAAGGTCGCCACGCCGCCCGCGGTAGCAGAAGATATAGCCACCGAGCGGGTTGTGCCTCAGGACCTCCCGCACTTGCAGCGCCAGGGAGGCGAAGCCCTTGCGCATTTCCGTGTGGCCTGTCGCCAGCCACACCTTCACGCCGACCGGGACAGGGATCATCGCGCCCTCAGGGCGGCGATCGCCTTGCGCAGCGGTCGGCCATCTACCTCGCCCTCCAACCGCAGCCGGTCGCCAGAAGCCAGTTCAATCTCGATGCGGCTCTCGCGAAGGCCCCTGCGCTTACGCGACGATGGCTCGTCGGGCGGTGAAGCAGGCTCCTCCGTCGCCAGCTCGACCGTCACCGGCAGGAAGGCCGGCGGCTGGGGCGTGACCCGCTCGCATAGCTGCTTGCGCCAGCGGAAGAGTTGACTCACGTGCAGCCCGGCCGAACGGGCGATCTCGGAAGTCGAAGCCCCGGGCTCCGGCGCCAGCGCTACCAGCCGCTCTTTCTCCGCCCGCGGCCAGCGCCGCCGCCGCTCCATTGAGGTGATCACCTCCAATCGCGACATGGTCATATGACTGCTCCTAGGATCACCCCTAGGACCTCACGTCATCGTCCACCTCCGCAAGGCAGCCCTCGCCGGGAGGGGTACGTTTGGAACAGAACACGTAAAGTGCACCGTTGAAGCAAGATGGCCACTCGTCACATCGGGCCGGCACGGACCACGATGTCGCTCACCACGATCTCAACCGCGCGCTGCGCGCTGCCTCAAAGCGCGTGAAGCTCAACGGTGGGTCAGATTCGGCTGCGGGCGCGACTGCTCCACTGGCGAATGCCTGCCGCCGCGCCAAACAACTGCGACGGCGCCATCCCGGCGCGGCGGGCGATCGCCGAAACATTCGCCCCAGGAGCAAACTCTCCGCGACGAGCCGCGCCTTCGCCTCATCCGGCCAGCCCCGCCGTCCTCGTAACGGCCGAGCCTGGGGCCTCGATCACATGACAATTTCTGTCATCAGGCACAGGGTACGCATGCGGCGTAGGCCGCCTTGTGGCTAAGCATTTCGGCGTCCAGCTTTTCCACGCTCGTAGTCCGGCAGTAGTGCTGGCAGCGGTGCTGGAGACGTCGTCGTAGATGACGAGACCTATGTCCGGCGGCGCCGCTGGAGTGTGGAGGAGAAGCGTGCGGTCGTGGCCGAGGCGCTGTCGAGCGGGAACGTGATCGCGACGGCGAAGCGGCATGGCATCCAGGCTCAGCAGATCTACCGATGGCGCGAGCGGCTCGTTGAGCTGCAAAGTGCGACCGCGTTTCTGCCGGTGTCGATCGCGCCAGATTCCGTGGCGCTCAGTCCGGCACCGGTGCTGGATCAGAGCAGTCAGGATCACAGTCCAGCAGCGGTGCTCGATCGCCCGCAGCGGGTCGAGATCGTGTTGTCCGCTGGTCGGCGCGTCATCGCCGAGGGCGGCGTCGATGTCGATGTGATGCTCAGGTTGGCGCGAGGCCTCGAGGCGCTCAGGTGATCCCGGTTCCGGTCGGCGTGAAGGTGTGGCTGGCGACCGGCCACACGGACATGCGGAAGGGGTTTGCCTCCCTGGCGTTGGTGGCGCAGGAGGTCTTGAAGCGTGATCCGCTGGGCGGCCACATCTTCTGCTTCCGCGGGCGTCGCGGCGATCTGTTGAAGGTGATCTGGCACGACGGGCAGGCGGCGAGCCTTTACGTGCGTCGCTTGGAGAAGGGCCGCTTCCTGTGGCCGTCACCGGCCGACGGCGTCGTCGCGATCACGCCCGCCCAGATGGGCTACCTGCTCTCCGGCATCGACTGGCGCAATCCGGTGGAGACCTGGCGCCCGACGGCGATTGGATAGAGCTTCGAGCCTTGTCTTTGCAGGCGGATGTGATTCCCTCTCCTTGTGAACGCGCCCGCTGAATCGCCCGTGCCGCCGACCCTGCCGACCGATCTGACGGCGGCGCATGCGATGATCCTGGCGGAACGCCAGGCGCGGATCGAGGCGCAAGCCGAAGCCCTCGCCGCGAAGGCCGCAGCGTCATCGACCGAGGCGACGATCGCGCATCTCAAGCTGATGATCGAGAAGCTCAAACGTGAGCTCTACGGTCAGCGCTCGGAGCGCACGATGCGCCTCATCAACCAGATGGAGCTTCAGCTCGAGGAGCTCGAAGCGAAGGCGACCGAGGACGAACTTGCGGCGGAGGCGATGTCGCGCCAAGCATCGCTGCCCGCACGGGCGCGCGGTCGGCCGCAAGCCCTTCCCGGAGCATCTGCCGCGCGAGCGGGTCGTGATCGCAGCACCGACGTCGTGCCCGTGCTGCGGCTCGATGAAACTGTCGAAGCTCGGCGAGGACGTGACGGAGACCCTGGAGGTCGTGCCGCGGTCCTGGAAGGTGATCCAGACTGTGCGGGGGAAGTTCACGTGCCGCGCTTGCGAGACGATCACGCAGCCGCCGGCGCCCTATCATGTGACGCCGCGCGGCTTCGTGGGGCCGAACCTGCTGGCCATGGTGCTGTTTGAGAAGTTCGGTCAGCACCAACCGCTGAACCGGCAGAGCGAGAGATACCTTCGAGAGGGCATCGACCTCTCCGTCTCGACGCTCGCCGACTAGGTCGGCGCGGCGACTGTGGCGCTGGCGCCGTTACATGACCTGATTGCCCGGCACGTCATGGCGGCGCAGAGGCTGCACGCCGACGACACGACGGTACCGATCCTGGCCAAGGGCAAGACCGACACGGGCCGGATCTGGACCTATGTGCGCGACGACAGGCCCTTCGGCGGCGCCGATCCGCCGGCGGCGCTCTACTTCGCCTCGCGCGACCGGCGGCAAGAGCATCCGGACGCGCACCTCGCGGCTTGGAGCGGCATCCTGCAGGCCGACGCCTATGGCGGATACAACGGGCTGTACGATCCCGCGCGTCCGGGCGGGCTGGTCACGTCAGCGCTCTGTTGGCCGCATGCCCGGCGCGGCTTAGTCGAGCTCGCTGACATCGCCGCGAGCGCACGGCGCGGGCCCGGCGCCGCGCCTGTGTCGCCGATCGCGCTGGAGGCGGTGAAGCGCATCGATTGCCTCTTCGCCATCGAGCGCGAGATCAACGGTCTGAGCGCCGACGAGCGCCGCCAGGTCCGGCAGGAGCGCAGCCGCCCGCTCGTCGATGACCTGCGTGCCTGGCTTGACGAACAGCGCGTCAAGCTCTCGCGCTCGGCGACCGTCGCCAAGCCGATCGACTACATGCTCAGGCGCTGGGACGCCTTTGCCTTGTTCCTCGACGACGGGCAGGCCTGCCTGTCGAACAATGCTGCCGAGCGAGCGCTCAGAGGTTTTGCCCTCAGTCGAAAAGCGTGGCTCTTCGCGGGCTCCGGCCGCGGCGCTGAGCGTGCCGCCGCCATGGCGACGCTGATCCAGACAGCGAAGATGAACGACGTCGATCCGCAGGCCTGGCTCGCCGACGTGCTTGCCGGCATCGCCGGAATGACCCAAGGCGGGCTCAACGAGCTTTTACCGTGGAACTGGCACACCGACGGCGCCGACCGCCGCAGAGCAGCCTTATCAAAAGCACTCCAGGACCGATCTTACACAGCAGTCAGTCCGCGGCCCACGCCGGATGCTTACGGCATAGGCGTAGATATAGAGATTTCGACGACACGCTACCTGATAGGTTTCCATCCGGCGGGAGCCGCCTTGCGGCGGGGTTCGGTTGACGTGAACTCCTAGGAGTAATCCTAGGAGTATTCATATGACGATGTCGCGGGTTGAGGTGATCACCTCTGTAGGCCGCCGCCGACGCTGGTCCCGAGCCGAGAAGGAGCGGCTGGTCGGATTGTCGCTGGAGCCGGGAGCCTCGGCATCGGAGATCGCACGATCGGCCGGCCTGCACGTGAGCCAGCTTTTCCATTGGCGCAAGCAGCTTTGCGAGCGCGTCACGCCGGAGGAGCCGGCTCTGCTGCCGGTCGTTGTCGAGCCGCCCGGGGACGGGGCTGCGGCTTTTCCGAGCCCAGCCCCGTCGCGGAAGCATGCTGCGCGTCGCCGAGGTCGCGTCGAGATCGAGTTGGCGTCAGGCGATCGGGTGCGGCTCGAGGGCGGGATTGATGGTCTCGCACTGCGCGAGGTCCTTGCCGCGCTGAGAGCCCGATGATCCCGGTTCCGGTCGGCGTGAAGGTATGGCTTGCAACCGGCCACACCGATATGCGCAAGGGGTTCGCCTCGTTGGCGCTGGTGGCTCAGGAGGTCTTGAAGCGCGATCCGCTGAACGGTCACGTGTTCTGCTTTCGAGGGCGTCGCGGCGATCTGTTGAAGGTGATTTGGCACGACGGCCAGGCGGCGAGCCTTTATGTGCGCCGGCTGGAGAAGGGCCGGTTCCTGTGGCCGTCGCCGGCCGACGGCGTCGTTGCGATCACGCCCGCGCAGATGGGCTATCTGCTCTCCGGCATCGACTGGCGCAATCCGATGGAGACGTGGCGGCCGACTGCGATCGGGTGACGCCTTTTGGCTTGCGTTCGCGGGGGGATGTGATTCCATCGCGTGCATGCGAACGCCGGTCTCGTTACGATCCTCGCCGAGCCTGCCGACCGATCTGGCCGCGGCGCATGCGATGATCCTGGCGGAGCGCCAGGCCCGCGTCGAGGCTGAAGCGGTGGCGCTGCAGCTCAAGGCCACCGCTTCCTCCACCGAGGCGATGATCGCCCACCTCAAGCTCATGATCGAGAAGCTGCGCCGCGAGCTTTACGGCCAGCGCTTGGAACGCACGGCTCGGCTGGTCGACCAGATGGAGTTGCAGCTCGAGGAGCTGGAGGCGAAGGCGACGGAGGACGAGCTGGCGGCGGAGGCGGCATCACATCGAGCGGCGACCCTGCCGCCTGCGCTGCGGCGGCGATCCGTGCGCAAGCCCTTTCCCGAGCATCTGCTGCGCGAGCGGATCGTTGTGCCGTCGCCGGCGTCGTGCCCGTGCTGCGGTTCGATGAAGCTGTCGAAGCTCGGGGAGGATGTGACCGAGACGCTGGAGGTCGTGCCGCGCGCTTGGAAGGTGATCCAGACCGTGCGGGAGAAGTTCACCTGCCGCCAGTGCGAGACGATCACCCAGCCGCCGGCACCTTTCCATGTGACGCCGCGCGGATTCATGGGGCCGAACCTGCTGGCGACGATCCTCTTTGAGAAGTTCGGCCAGCACCAGCCGCTGAACCGGCAGAGCGAGCGCTACGGCCGCGAGGGCATTGATCTCTCGGTCTCGACGCTGGCCGACCAGGTCGGCGCCGCAACAACGGCGCTGGCGCCACTGCATGCCTTGATCGCTCGTCACGTCATCGACGCCGAGCGCCTGCACGCTGACGATACGACGGTGCCGATCCTGGCCAAGGGCAAGACCGACACCGGCCGGATCTGGACCTATGTGCGAGACGACAGGCCCTTCGGCGGCGCCGATCCACCGGCGGCGCTCTATTTCGCCTCGCGCGATCGGCGGCAGGAGCATCCGGACGCACATCTCGCAGGCTGGCGCGGCATCCTCCAGGCCGATGCCTATGGCGGCTACAACGGCCTCTATGATCTCGCGCGCAAGGCAGGAGCGGTCACCTCGGCGCTGTGTTGGGCGCACGCCCGACGAGGCTTTTTCGAGCTCGCCGATATTGCCGCGAGCGCGCGGCGTGGGCCCGACGCCGCGCCCGTATCGCCGATCGCCTTGGAAGCCCTGAAGCGCATCGACACGCTCTTCGCGATCGAGCGCGAGATTAACGGTCTGAGCGCCGACGAGCGCCATCGCGTCCGCCAGGAGCGAAGCCGCCAGATCGTCGAGGACCTGCGCACCTGGCTCGGCGAACAGCGCCTCAAGCTCTCGCGCTCGGCGACCGTCGCCAAGCCGATCGACTACATGCTCCGGCGCTGGGACGGCTTTGCTGCCTTCCTCGACGACGGGAAGGCCTGCCTCTCGAACAATGCCGCCGAGCGAAGCCTGCGCGGTTTTGCCCTCGGTCGCAAAGCGTGGCTCTTCGCGGGTTCCAGCCGCGGCGCCGAGCGGGCGGCCGCCATGGTGACGCTGATCCAGACCGCGAAGCTCAACGACATAGATCCGCAGGCCTGGCTCGCCGACGTCCTCGCCCGCATCGCCGAAACGCCTCAGGGCAAGCTCGACCAACTCCTGCCTTGGAACTGGCGCGCGGCGTCGACCGCCGCAATCGCGGCCTGACGATGCACGTCAACAAGGTCCAATCAGTCCGGACCCTGGCGCTCGTCGCCCGCGATCTCGGCAAGGACAAAGACTGGCTCGCCGATCTCACGCTCGACATGGAACCGGAAGACGGGCTGATCTGGGTCTACGATCCACAGCACGAGGGCGGGACCATGGCCTTCACCGAATACGGCGTCGAAAACCTGCTCAACCTCATCGACATCCATCGCAGCAGGCCAAAATAGGCCTGCCGCGGCCTACGCCGGATGAATACCCTGATAGGGTTCGAGCTGCGTTGAGCATTCTTGCGGATCAGCTCATCGCCCTTGCCAAGCAGATCAATGAGTTCGAGGCTCAGATCAGTCTGAAGTCAGCCTGCATTTTCTCCCGTCGGCTCCATCGGTCCTTCAAGCGCAGGCAGGGGGCTTCCACGAAGCGCCAGGACAGCTCCGCAAGCGTCAGCGTGACCAACAGTCCAACGGTGAACATTTGAAGAGGGGTATAGCCGCTCACCCACATCGCTCCCACCAGCGGGAAGTGGTAAAGATATATCCCGTAAGAACGGCGCCCGAGCCAAACCATGACCCGATTCTCGAGAACGAACCGCGTCAACCAATTACGATTTGACACAAGATACAAAACGACGCCGGCTGACGAGAGGTTCGCCAAATTGAAGCCGAGGGCATAATACCAGGGGTACTTGACTGCATACAGAATAACGTAGGCAAGCCCGACTGCTGATCCTACACCAAGGGCGGTCAGCAACTTTGATGGCCTGAGGGATTTCTCATTGAGGACCATCGCAATGAGGCATCCAAACAGGAGCCCATCGCAGCGCGTGTCCGAAGCGTTCTAGACCCATGCGCCATTGCCGCTCATGAGATAGCGATTGATCCAGACAGCTCCGATCAGCGAAACAAGGAAGATCAAGACCGACCGCAGGCTCGTCCGCATCTGCCTCAAGGCTATAAAGCCGAAAGGCCAGGCGAAGTAGAATTGCCATTCGATCGACAAGCTCCACGTGTGACCCAGAACGTCAGGGTACGGGAGCCCAACCGCTCGTGCCCAATTCGACCAGACGAAGACGGTCGGCAGCAGATTGCCCCAGGGGTTTGATGTCGCTCCAGGGAAAATCCACCAGATCAAACCGTAGAAACCGCAAAGGCCAAAAACTCCGGGCAACAGTCTTGCGGCACGGTTGATATAGAAATGCTTGAGGTCAATTGAGTGACGGCGATCCCACTCTCGGCACAGGATCGATGTAATAAAATATCCGCTCATCACGAAGAACAGATCGACACCAGTTCCGCCGCCTACGGGAAACCCAAGAGTATGAGCGAGAAAAACGATTGCAACTGAAAAGCCGCGCAGACCGTCGAATGCCTCGATACGATGCTGCAATAGAGCCCCCATATTTATCGCCGCCAATACCAAGATGTAGCACCCTTTACGATCCGCTTCGATCACCGGCCGAACGTGACATCTCATCCCATTAGCTAATTTCGTCCAATCTCTCGAACCACAGTGGCATTGCATTTTGTACAGTGGCAGGGTTCGTCGAGCGGCGAGGCAGTCGTGGATGATAGGCCGGATCGTCAGAAAGCAGATCGCGCCAGCGCTGAAGGAACAATGCAACCTCGGAGCCCGGACGATGGGTTGTTCCTCTGGAAGCGCTCTCGAAATGCGTCAGCTCGGCATGCGGTGTATAGACGATGCGATATCCCAACATCCGCATCCGCATGCACATGTCGATATCGTTGAACTCGAGCGAAAGCCGCTCATCGAAGCCTCCGATCTGTGCGAGCAGGCTATGGCGGGTCGCGAAGGCCGCGCCTGTGACCATCGACCATTCGCGGTGGATATCGGCCCAATTCAAGTAGGTCGGTTCGTTGGCTGACATGCCGACGAAGACATGAGTGCAGGCGCCCATCGGCCCGCCGGCCATTCCGGCGTGCTGGATGCGGTCGTCGGGGTAGAGCAGGCGGGCTGCGGCGCCGCCGACATCCTCCTTCATCGAGAAGGTCAGCAGTGCTTCGATCCAGTCGGCATTGCGCACGACCAGGTCGTCGTTCATCAGGATGATCTGCTCGGTTTCGGCTTGGCGCCAAAGCATGTTCATCTTCTGCGCATAGTTGAACGGCTCGCCCGCAGGTCGTGCTGTCGATACCCGCTTCAGGCTGAACGGCCAGGCACCGCCTTCATAGATGGAGCCATCTGGCGCATCGTCTCCGATGAGGACCGTCAGCCGATCGGCAGGCCAGCTTGATCGGCTCAGGCTGTCCAGCAGGTTGAGAATATGCGGCCGACCGCGCGGTGACGTATCGCCCACCGCGCAGCGCGCCTGGCCCGTCGGAATCACCAAGGTCACCGCGGGCAACTGGTCGAAGCGCCGAGACAGCCGAAAGGTCCCTTGGATACGGCCGTCCTGAACTTCACACTCCGGATCGTTCTCGTCGACCCACCTTTCCAATACGGTCCGCCTCTCTGCAGCCGGTGCGCGGAGCACCGGGCCACCTCGCACGCTGAGGATCTCCGGAATACGTGCAATCGCGTATCCCGCAGACACTGTTCTCAACAGAAGCTCGTAGCTGAAGGCGCCCGATCTCGGGAGGCAGTTCGGCGCCACCGCCGCGAAAATGCGGGCCTTCATCAGAAGAGGCCAGCCGACATAGTCAGTGGCCTGCAACTGGGTCAGATCGAAGTCGGGCTTGAGGATTTGCACGGGTTCTTCGGGCGATACGGGATCGGCCACCACCTCGTCGCCGTAGAACAGCGCGATGTCGGGGCGTTCCGCGGCGTTGCGCAGAACGAGTTCCGCCAGCTTCGGATTGAGCTGACATTCGCCGTCATGCAGGAGCAGCCAGGCATCCTGCTGAGGAACGTCCAGCTCCGGAAGCGGCCATGTCGGATTTCCCGCTCCGTCCAGGCGGATGGGTCTCAAAAAATCGTCTGCGGTCATCCCGGTATTCTCGCGACCGATGCTGCTGGCAGGGCTGTCACGTGCGCACCGGGCGCGGTGCCAGGGCCCGCGCGAGGCTTGCGTCGATGCGCGCAGCCACCGCCTTCGACGATAGGTTACCTATGACCATCCGATGTGCAGCGTCTTCGATGTCGCGAAGCCGGCGGGGGCTCAGCGTGGCCGCGGAGACGAGAGACGAGGCAAAATGGTCCTCGTCGACCGTTCCCCAAACCGTGCCTCGTACATAGGCGCCTTCGTCCGCAGCGAGACGCGTTTCCTGGTACTGGACCGGGAAGCCGGTCTCGTCGGTCAGGAAGTCACGACTGCCCCCGTAGTCGGTCGCGACGACCCGCTTCCTTCGCGCGAGCGCTTCCGCGATCGTAAGACCGAACCCTTCCGAAGAATGGCTCGAGGCATAAATGTCGGCAAGATCGAGCAAGGTACCTAGCTCGGGCGAGGACATGCTTCCATCGAACAACACGATGCCTTGCCGAGCGCGTATCAGCGAAAACAGTTCGGCAGCGTCCGGCTTGTCCTTATCGAGGTTCTTCGTCTTGAGGACGAGCTTCCAGCCGTGTCGCGCGAGCTCGCTCTTCTCGAAGGCGCGCACCAGAGCATGTGGGTTCTTCCGAGACAGGTAGCTCGACGCGTCGAAGATGTACAAAATGACTCGGTCTTCCGCCGCCAGGCCGAGCTTTGCTCGCAATTGCGCCAATCGGCGCTCGCCCGCTTTCTGAAATACTGGCTCCACGACATGCGGGATGACGTCGATAGGCTTTGCTGTGACGGCGCGAAAGGCATCGGCGCAGAAACGGCTCGGGGTCCAGATCCGGTCGACCTGATTGAACCCTTCGACAAAATACTCCGGGATGGTCGTCGATTCCCAGACGAACAGGCCGATGCGGCTTTGCGCTCCAGCGACCAACGCCTGCTGGCGCTCATCTAGGAATAGGTTCCATGCGGCAGGGTTCAGGTGGACGACAGCCACGTCGCAGCCACCGTCGAAATCGCTGACGTCGATCGATGGAGCGAGCCTGCGGTGAACATCGAACGGGCGGTGGACGCTATAGATTCCCGTCTCGAAGCGCGTCTGCATCAAGGCGCTGACATAGCCGCGCGCTGCGAAACCGAGGCCGTTGTCGTAGTTCCATGGGCCGATGAAGCCGATGCGGGGCACATGCCGCCGCGGGAGCGTCGGCGGTGCGACGAGAGAGCCTCTGAACTTCGGCAGCGGATTTTTGCGCTGTGCGACAAGCTCCGCCAGCAAGCGTTCTGCCAGGGAGACATCATAGCTCTGCTTCGCCAGAGCCTCGTCCCAGCCCGTCTTGTCGACGCCAGGGATCTCGTCGCGAATCGTCATCACCTTGATGAAGGGGAACCCCTTGTTGAGCAATTCGCGCCAATGATAGATCGTCGGATTATGGAGGGTGGGCGAGGTGAACAGGACTTCGACCTTGAGCCCGGCCGCGATTAGCACCGGCGCGAACTGCACCTCGAAATTGTTGATGACGTCATCCTTGTCGTCGAACGACACGACGTCGAGCATGAATTGATGGAAGGCGAAGGAAGAGAGTGCGCCGCGCTTGATCGCCAGGAAGTAGCTTTGAATATGCCAGCCGCGCTCCCAGTTTTCCGTCATCCCGACGATATCCGCGTCACTGTCCCGAATACGTGAGAAGAGCTTACTGAAATCTGCCGCGTTCGTGGGACCGATCAGACTGTCGTTGAGCAGATACAGAATCTGGGCATCGTTGAGTTCCCGGTGCCATCGCAGCAGATGGGCCCAGGCCGCAAAATCGAGGCCCGCATTCTCCCGCACGAACAGTCCCTTGACCAGGGGACGAAGCCATTCGTCCTCATCCAGGAGAGGTTGGTCGGCCGCGACGATCAGCACGATGTCTATCCCTTCGGCAGACAGAGCCTCGAGATAGTGGCGCAGATGCGGTTTGAGCCGGCCATCCGGAGAATGAGTAACGAAAAGCGCGACTTCGCCCTTCAACGGGAGATATTGCAGACAATGCAGTTGCGCGGCCTCGACTGGTTTGCCGTCGACAAGCCGAGACGTCCGCAGGCGGGGCGCACGCCCTTCACGGCGCCCATGGTGCAGGAAGTGCGCCAGGGGATTGGCATTGGACGCAACGACATCGTCGTTGTGATCAAGGTACCATCGGGTATCGAAATCGGGGGAGGGATCGGCGCCTTGTCGCGCGCCAATTCTCATATAGTGCGTCAGCGGATCGAGGCCGCTCTTGCGCACATCGGCATTGGCCAGAATGTACCAGCGCGGGTCGAAGAAGGGATTCGCCCGGCGCCCTTCCGTCTGCCAGGTCAGGAGATAGTGCAGGAGGGGGTTGAGGCCCAAAACCTTCACGTCGCTGTTGTGCGAGAGATACCAGGACGTGTCGAAAAGCGGGTGCGGCCAGCGGCCCTCCTGCGCGCCATGTCGTAGATAATGAAGAGCCGCATCAACAGGGGGCTCCGAAAACTGCTGCAGATAGAAATCAGCATCGAAGACACCGCTGCGGAGAATGCGACGCCTCGCACGCCAGATGCGGATTTCCGACAGCGTCGCGGCTTTGAGTGACGAAAGGCGCAGTGTGAGAGCAAGCCGTATGAGATGGCGAGCCGACCCGAGAATTGCTTTGCCAAGCGCCATCCGCTCTGCCGCCGACTTTCGGATACGCCGGAGAAGGCCCCCGGTGGGCTCTGGCCTTGCCGGCTGGGCTGGGAGCGCTTCGCCACCGTTCATGGAGAGTCCTGGAAATTTGATGGCAGCCGAGGCCGAGACGTCGGAGGCTTCATGCACGTCGGCAGCTGATGGCGAGTTTTCGCTTGGACCGTCGAGGTACGAGGGCTTCGTCATTGGTTCTCGACTCTTCCAACGCCAGCTACGGCCGTTCCAGCGGCAGCCTCGGCGGGCAGACGCCACATATCAGGCCTGATCGCGCGCAGATATCACACGCTGCTCGTGCGCGGTCTCGAATCATAAAGTATACGACCTTGGAGGTCACGAACTGTGTAGCCACGAGACCATGCTGCAACCGTAAAGCAACGTTCGATCGCGTGATGCATTGTACCATCGAGCTGGCCCGCTTCCGCTTCGAACATATCAGGACTCAGGTTGAGTTCTCGAAGCGCCTCGAGCGCTTGGGGCCTGAACCAAAACATCGAACCTTCAAAAAAACCGAGCTTGACGGAAGCGGCAGCGTCCATCCTCTCGGATATCTCGTACACACGGGCCTGATTGGCCATCCAGAAAACTGGATCCGAGCGATAGCTGTCGCGCCAGCCCACAAGGCCGGTGTCCGGCTGTTCGAACGCTCTCAACGTCCGATAAGTGGCCGATCGCTCGCCGCATAGCATCGCAAAGAGCAGCTTGCGGCGAAGGTCTCCATCGATGAGATGGGGGCTTCGCTTGGAGTGCAGCTTGAGAACGGCATCGAAACCGTCCAACGCACCGGATCCGAGAAGCGACAGAAAGGGCGCGATATCACGCCCACGGTTTTCGCAGGGAAACAGAACGACGTCCGGAATACCCGCGACGATACGGGACAACTCTTCTGCGCGATCGCGCGGAACAGTCAGAAAAACCGGAATTGGCTCTGGGAAGATGTCACGCAGCGCGATGATCTCTTTCGCCAGATCGAGATAGAAAATGTGGGCTGTGATCGCGACTCGGACATTGGGGTGCGTCGGCTGGGGCCCGATCGCGGCGATTTGGCTACGAAGTTTACGCCCCGCCTCTGAAATAAAAAGGCGTCCGAGGGTGTTCGCTTTCAGCTTTTGCCAATAATGGCGCGCGATAGCGCGCAAGCGCGTGGGGGTGTCGATCTCCGAGGCAAAGGCCGATCTAAATTTCTTTAGCATGAAGCGAACAATGCCACAGGTTGACTTTCTCGGCGCAAAAAAGGGAGTCAGGAGCGCGGATATGATCTCGTTTGCGAAACGCTCATGTCAGCACTTTCTGCGCCCTGCCTCTCCAACCTTCTTACAACGATCCCAATGCATTGACCGCTCTAGGATGGCAAGGTCGAGTTCGCATCCACTCCCTTCGCAAAGTCGTTTGGTCGGTACGAAACCCTCCCGCGATTCCCGGCAGTCTGGTCAAGTCAGCGCGTTCCTGGGTGCGCTCGTCCTGGGGAACATTATCTATATTTATCAACGGATTGCCACCGCTTCCCAAGCTGAATGTCGTCGGTTCGATCCCGATCGCCCGCTCCAATATTTCAATGGGTTAAACCCATATCCTCGAAGCCCTGAATGTCAGAAGCTACGTAGCAGCTACGAGCCGAGCGATTCAATCGCTCTTGGGCTTCGGACCTGCTTGCGCCGGTTGAGCCACGTCGGAAGGCTTCGACTCGTTCGCTTCAGCAACCTCATTTGCGATGAGATCAGCGGCCCTCACACCGATGGCATTGGCTGGATCGTAGAGCGAGATGATCGTCGGATTTCGGCGCCCGCGTTCGAGGCCGCTGATATACCATCAGCTGAAGCCCGAGCGCGCTCCGGCCTGCCCCTGAGTCAGGCCGCGTGCCTTCCGCAAACGCGCAGGATTTTCTCCGATCAGCTTGCGCCTATCCATGTGCTCAGAGCTGGCAATTTCGCGGCGACGTTCGAGGTTGCCCCTCGTCGAGCAGCCGGAACCCCAGCACTGAAGGTGAGGCTTTGGCGATCCGTCCGAAACGCCCCTCGGCTCTCGTCAATGTGGCCTCCTGGCAACGATGCCGAGGCTTGACGAAGCGCATCCCTGTCAAGAGTTGCCGAATCCCGTAAGGGCATGACGTAATGGCGTGCGGCATTCCGTAGATGTCGTCGCCTGCCGTCTCGCGCGATTTCGGTTCGGATACTTCGCATTCCCGTGCCGGAGCGTGGAATGAATACCCCGGCTGACGAGCCGTAATGGCCGCGCCGGACTCTTGACGACCTGGGGGCTGCGTGTCTGCCCGCCTGACACGATTGGACTGGGGCTGACGATGACGAACCGGGACTGCAACGGAACGCTCCGGCAGCGGATTCTGGCCGGCACCTCGGCGCTGGCACTTCTGCTGGCGGCCGCACCGGCCTGGGCTGATGGCGGCAAGGGCGGCGCTGCAAGGGGCGGCTCCGGCGGCACGGACAGCACGACCGGCGTCGGCGGCAGTGGGGGCAGCGCGAGCGGCATTAACAGCGCTTTTTTCGGTGGAGGCGGCGGCGGCGCCGGTGAAACTGGCGGCGCTGGAGGACATGGTGGCGCGGGCGCCGGCGGGGCGGGCGGGGCAACCGCTGGCGCTGGCGGGACAGCAGGCAGCGCTGGCAATTCCAGTAGAGGCGGAGGCGGCGGTGGTGGTGGTGCCCATGGCTTTGTCGACACTGGCTCGACCTTGCCCATGACCGCAGTCAGTGGCGGGATGGGCGGTGCAGGTGGGAGCGATCCCGGCGGCAACGGCACCGGCGGCGGTGGTGGTGCGGGCGGCTACGGCGCTGTGCTGGGAGCAGCAACGGGCGCACTTTCCGTCAACGTGATTGGCGGAGCGGGAGGAGCTGGCGGCGCTGATTACGTGGGAGGCGGTGGCGGTTCGGGTGGAATGGGCCTGTACATTCTGAATGGCGGGACCTTCACGATCAACAGTGCGATCCAGGGTGGGGATGGCGGGGCGGGTGGCGCTGGGGGTGGGACACTCTCAATAGGCGGCGTCGGTGGAGCGGGCGGAGCGGGCCTGTACATTCTGAATGGCGGGACCTTCACGATCGACAGCGCGATCCAGGGCGGAAATGGCGGGGCGGGTGGCGTTGCGGTTGGGACACTCTCAACAGGCGGCGTCGGTGGAACGGGCGGGGCGGGCATCGTCGGAACCGGCGTGAATCTAACCCTGGGCAGCACTGTCGGCGTCACTGGCGGCACGGCAGGCGGCGGAGGATCACGGGCCGACGCCATCACCTTCACGGGCGGTGCCAATGTGCTGACGCTCAACACCGGCGCCAGCCTCACCGGCAATATCGGCGTCACCGGCTCGCTGGAGTTCAATCAGCCGACCGGCTTTACCCTGTCCAACGTCATCACCGGCACGGGCTCGCTGTCGAAGACCGGCGCGGGCACGCTGACGCTGTCAGCCGCCAACAGCTACACCGGCGGTACCACGGTCTCCGGCGGCACACTGATGCAGGGTGCGACGGGCGCCTTCGTTGGCAACAGCGCCTATACGGTGAATGGCGGCACGCTCGACCTGAACAACTACGCGCTGACCGCCTCTTCGCTGTCCGGTACGGGTGGCACGGTCGCGCTGGGCAGTGCGGCCCTGACCGTCAACCAGGCGACCGACACCAGCTTCGCAGGGGCGATCACCGGCACGGGCTCGCTGTCCAAGACCGGCGCGGGCACGCTGATGCTGTCAGGCGCCAACAGCTATTCTGGTCTCACGGCTGTCTCCGATGGCACGTTGAGGCAAGGCGCGGCGGGCGCGTTCGTCGGCAACGGTGCCTATGCGGTGAATGGCGGCACGCTCGACCTGAACAACTTCGCGCTGACCGCCTCCTCGCTGTCCGGCACGGCCGGCACGGTCGCTCTGGGCAGCGCCGCCCTGACTGTCGACCAGGCCAGCAACACCAGCTTCGCCGGAGCAATCACCGGCACGGGCTCGCTGTCCAAGTCCGGCGCGGGCACGCTGACGCTGTCGGGCGCCAATAGCTACTCTGGTCTCACGGCTGTCTCCGGTGGCACGTTGAGGCAAGGCGTGGCGGGCGCCTTCGTCGGCAACGGCGCCTATAGGGTGAATAGCGGCACGCTCGACCTGAACAACTTCGCGCTGACCACCGCCTCGCTGTCCGGCATGGGCGGCACAGTTGGACTGGGCAGTGCGGCCCTGACCGTCAACCAGGCGACCAACACCAGCTTCGCCGGGGCGATCACCGGCACGGGCTCGCTGTCCAAGTCCGGCGCGGGCATGCTGACGCTGTCGGGCACCAACACCTATATCGGGCCGACCACCGTGTCGGGCGGCACCCTATCGGTGAACGGTTCGATCGCCGGTTCGGCCGTCACGGTCGCGGCTGGTGGTACGCTCGGCGGCAACGGCACGGTCGGCCCGACCACGATCTCTGGCGGCACGCTCGCCCCCGGCAACTCGATCGGCACGCTCGCTATCGCCGGCAACCTCGCCTTCACGGCCGGTTCGACCTATGCCGTCGAGGTCTCGCCGTCGAATACCGACCGGGTCAATGTCGGCGGCACGGCCACGCTCGGCGGGGCGAGCGTCGCCGCGAGCTTCGCTCCGGGAGCCTATGTCGCCAAGCAGTACACGATCCTCAATGCGACGGGCGGCGTCAGCGGCACCTTCGGCAGCAAGGTCGATACCAACCTGCCTGCGGGCTTCAAGTCCGGGCTGAGCTACGATCCCAACAACGCCTATCTCGACCTGACGCTGGATTACACGCCGCCGACCAGCACGCCTACGCTCTTTCCTAATAGCGGCCTCAATCCGAACCAGAGCGGCGTCGCCAATGCTCTGACCGGCTATTTCAACAGCCATGGCGGCATCCCGATGGTGTTCGGCAGCCTGACGCCTGCCGGGCTGTCGCAGGCGGCCGGCGAACCGGCGAACGGCGTCCAGACGGTCAGCCGCGACGCAATGAACCTGTTCATGGGCACGATGGTCGATCCCTCGCCGGAGGGCCGTGGCATGCCGCTCGCGCCGGGACCGGATGGGTTTGCCGGCTATTCCTCCGCCTCCGGCAAAGCGATGGACCTGCCGACGCGGAAGCTGCCTTTGGCAGCCGATCCCGATGCCTGGCGCTGGAGCGTCTGGGGCAGCGGCTTCGGCGCCGCGCGCTTCACCGGCGCCGATGGCGCGGCCGGGACCTCCGCCGTCACCGACAGGGTCTATGGCGCGGCCGTCGGCGCCGACTACAGGTTAACGCCCTCGACCGTCGCCGGCTTCGCCCTGGGCGGCGGCGGCACCAACTTCAACACTTACGGGCTGGGCTCGGGCAGCTCCGACCTGTTCCAGGCCGGCGCCTTCATCCGCCAGCATTTCGGGCAGAGCTATGTCTCCGCCGCGCTGGCCTATGGCTGGCAGGATGTCACCACCGACCGCAGTGTCGCCGGCCTCGACCGGCTCCAGGGCCGCTTCAACGTCAACAGCTGGGCCGGCCGGATCGATGCCGGCCACCGCTTCGCGCTGGGCTCCTTCGGCCTGACGCCCTACGGGGCGCTGCAACTGACCCGGGTCTCGCTGCCGTCCTATGTCGAGACGGCGCTGGGCGGCCCCGGCCTCTTCGCGCTGTCCTATGCGGACAAGGACGCCACCTCGACGCGCAGCGAACTCGGCCTGCGGGCCGATGCGAGGTTAGATCTCGGCGGCCTGCCCCTGACCCTGCGTGGCGGACTGGCCTGGGTGCACAATTTCAACCCCGGCAGCAACGTTGTCGCAGGCTTCCTCTCCCTGCCCGGCACCGGTTTCCTCGTTCAGGGCGCGGCGCAGGACCGCAACGCGCTACGCACCACGGCCACCGCCGAGCTGTCACTGAGGAACGGCCTCTCGCTGGTGGCGAGCTTCGACGGCGAATTCAGCCGGAACAGCCGCAGCCTCGGCGGAAAGGCCGCCATCCGCTACAGCTGGTAAGGGGCAGGAGCCCGTCTGGTGTTTTGCCGGTGATCAAAAGAGCTTCCGTGAGACCGGCAGCTCATGCGTATCGGAGGTCTGACGGCTTCGAGAGAAGGCTGCTCCAAGCCCATGTTTGTCCCGATCATGGCGAAGTGCGGCTTGCGATCTTCGAAGACAGCCGAAGAAGCCATGATGCTCTCTGTTAGCCATCGCTGATGTGCATCTGGATCGTTGAAGAATTGGCCCCGAGCCGCGCGGACATCTCAGCCGGTGCGTTCTGCGATGGCGGTCCCTGCCGCCCAGCCCGATGACCACGCCCATTGGAAGTTGTAGCCGCCAAGCCAGCCTGTCACGTCGACAACCTCACCGATGAAGTACAGGCCCTCGACCGTTCTTGCTTCCATCGTCCGTGAGTTCAGGCCGGACGTATCGACGCCGCCGAGCGTCACCTCGGCGGTTCGGTATCCCTCCGATCCGATCGGCATGACGTCCCAGCCCTGAATGGTGGACGCGATCGCGGCGAGCTTCTTGTCGCTCGCGTCGCCGATGGGGCCTGCCCAGCCATGGGCGTCCGCAAGATAAGCCGCCAATCGCTTCGGCAAAATCTCACCAAGCGTATTCGGGAGGCTTCTGCGGCCGTTTTCCTGTCTGGACGCGCGCAAGGCGGCAAACACGTCCTGCTTTGGCAGGAACGCGATCCTGATCGGCTCCTTCTCGCGCCAATAGGACGAAATCTGCAGAATCGAGGGGCCTGAAAGCCCGCGATGCGTGAACAGAAGCGCCTCGTCGAACGCGGCCTTGCCGCAGGAGACCCGCGCATCCGCGGCGACGCCGGCCATGTCGCGAAACCCGGAAAGGACGTCTTCGCCAAAGGTCAGCGGCACGAGGGCCGGGCGGGTTTCCGTCACTGCCAGACCAAACTGGCCGGCGATCTGGTAGCCAAGGCCGGATGCCCCCATCTTGGGGATGGATTTTCCGCCGCAGGCCACGACAAACTGCCGGCATCGGATTCTGGCGGCTCCATCGCCACCAAGGGCGATCGCAAAGCCATCATCCAGCCGTTCGAGGCTTTCCAGCTTGGTTCTGAGGCGCAGTTCGCAGGCTGCGCGCGCCATCTCGGCCATCAGCATGGCGATGATATCCTTGGCGGAATCATCGCAGAAGAGCTGTCCGAGCGTCTTCTCGTGATAGGCGATGCCGTGCTTTTCGACCAGCGCGACGAAGTCGTGCTGCGTATAACGGCCGAGCGCTGACTTCGCGAAATGCGGGTTGCTCGACAGGAAATTACGCGCGCTCGTGCCGATATTCGTGAAGTTGCAGCGCCCCCCGCCGGAGATGCGGATTTTCTCGCCGGGCGCCTTGGCATGATCGACGACGAGGACGCGCCCGCCGCGCGATGCGGCGTGGATCGCGCACATCATTCCAGCGGCACCGGCACCCAGGATGACAGTGTCGTAACGCTCAATCGACATCGAATGCGGCTAGCCTCGGAACGGTTCAAACGGCCGTTGCGCAGCGTTTCGGATGGCAGCGCGCTGCGCTCGGCTTCGGGTAGATGATCCGCGGCCGTCCAGCAACCGGCGACACCAATGGCTTGGCGCCGCTTCATCGACGGAAGGTCGTCGGTTCGATCCCGATGCCCGCCCTAAATTCCCGTTATGCCGCGCTCCCCGGCGAAATGCGCGGGCGGGATCCCTTGTCGTGCTCCGGTGCCCTCTTTGGCTTCAGCCGGACCTACAGCCGGACGACCAACTGAGAGAAAGCGTCGACGGTGTCGTTCAGGATGCGCGCGGTTGCCTGGATGCGCTTCGCCGTCTCGGCGACCGAGCAGGCCTGGTCGAGCGCGCCCTCCGAACCTGCCGTGACGATCGCAGTCGCCTGCGCGACGGCTTCGGCGGCGATCACCGCGTCGCCGAGGGCGGCGACGATCTTGTCGAGCGCGTCGGCTTGCTGATCGGATGCCGCGAGGATGGTCTCGGCTGAATCGATCACGGAATGCGCGGCCGTTTCGATCTCATGCGAGGCGGCGATCGATTGCTTGGCTGCCGTCCGAATTTCGTGAACTTGCGTGATGATCAGCTCGGCAGCTTCGTTGGTCCGGCCCGACAGTAGCTTTACCTCATGCGCCACCACGGAGAAGCCCGTCCCGAGCTGGCCGGCCCGTGCCGCCTCGATCGTCGCGTTGAGCGCAACGAGATTGGTCTGTCGCGCGATGTCGCGGATCAGATTCGTGCCCTTGTCTACCTCATCCAGGAGCTGGACGAGCCGCTGCTTGATGAGAACCGATCTGCGCACGTTCTCGGCAGCGATCTGGACGAAGCCGGAGGTGTGGTCAGCGCCGGCCCGGATCGACGAGACTGCGTCGGTCATGCGATGCGATTCGTCGTCGACATGTTTCAGGCCGAGCCTGGCGCGGTCCACCATCTCGGGAAACTCCGCCACGCCTGACCGCGATGTCCTGGACAGCGAGGACAGCCGATCGGCGCTGCCGTTCATCTGGTCGATCGAATCGGACAGGGAAGACAGGGCGGTCTTCACGGCGCTATGAAAGGTCTCGACGCGGCCTTCGAGGGCAAGCCGCGTGGCCTGCTCGCGTGTCGCGTGCCGACGCTCCGCCTCTCGCAGCGTTGCGATCTCGGTTTCGGCTCGCATGCGATCGAGGAAGCGCCGGGCGACCGAGCGAGCGAGCAGCAGCGAGAGCACGAGGAAGATCAGGTCGACAGCCAAGTAGAGCACCAGCATATCACCCTGGAGGAAGGCCAGATGCGTCAGGCGGCCGGCCCAGAGCGTCGCCAGGAAGGCCAGGGCGGCCGCGGGCAGGATCGCCATGGTGAAGACGCCGACGCAGGACAGGCCGGTGATGGTGATGCCGATGATCCCGTCGAGCCGCGGTGCGGCGCCGGGATTGAAGGCGACGGCCAGGATCGCCCAGGGCATCGCGAGCAGGCATGAATCGCGGATGATGCGAACCGTGAACCGCGGCGAGGGCGGCTCGGCCTGCCGCGCGCGGGCCCGCAGCAGGCCCATGCGCCGGATGCCGAGGCCGGACAAGGCCACGATGGGCGGTGCCCAGAGCAGCGGAAATACCAGCCATCCCGACCAGAGCAGCACGGCCGAGATCGTCAGCCCGAACACCATGTTGGCGCCAAGGATCGTCGGCAGGGCTTCGCTGTAGCGCGCTGCTTGCGCCTGGCGCAAAGACGCGCGTTCCTCCTCGGCGATCGCCAGGCCACACTGCGCATCGAGCCAGGCGCTCCACCGCAGCAGGCTCCGACTGGCAAGGCCGAGTTGATCTGACAGGGCAGCCACTGAAGCGTCGGCCTTCTGCGTGTTTTCGGCAGTCAGCCGTGGCGGGCCGGCGCGGCTTCGCTTGCCATGGCCGGTTGAGCCTTCGCCCCGTCGATCACGACCGGCGTCCAGCCGCGCTCGGATGATTTCAGCCAGTCGGCGATGTTCTCGAAGATGATGCGCTGGAAGGGCTGGATCTGCTGACCGCTCTGTTCGGAGATGGCGATGATCCGGCTGAGCTCATCGGCGAAATCGCGCCTGATCTCGTCGCCCAGGCGGTTTTCCAGGTGCTTGAACAGGATGCCGAACAGGCTGATCTGCGCGCTGGCGAGCCCGGCGAGGCAGTTGCTGAAATCCTGATTCATGGGGTCGTCCTCGAAGGTGGTCCCGCCGGTGTCGCTGCAGTTGTCACGTCGCGGCATGCCGTCGGTCGAAATGGGCGTGGGGGAGGCGGGCGGCTTCAGAATTCCGCCCAGTCGTCGCGGCCGTTCATCGCGCGCAGCACCTTGCGCTGAAGCCGTGCCGGGACGGTCGGTGCCGGCTCGGCCTCGCTCGGTGTCGGCCGCGCGAAGGCGCCGCCGTCGACCTTGCCACTCAGCCGGCTCAGCGGGATCTGGAAGGAGGTGACGAGGGACTGGAGCCGCTTCGCCGAACCTTCGAGCGTGCCAGCGACCGCGTGGCTCTGCTCGACCATCGTGGCGTTCTGCTGCGTCATCTCGTCGAGATGGGCCACGACCTTGGCAACCTCCTCGATCCCGTTCGCCTGCTCCTGCGAGGCGATCGAGATATCGGCGAGGGCGTTGGACACTTGCTGCGACGATTGAACGATCTCGGTCAGCGCGGTGCCGGCTTCCTGGACCAGCTTCACGCCGGCGGCGACCTCCTCGGCCGAATCCGTGATGAGCTTCTTGATGTCGTTGGCCGAATCGCTGGAGCGCTGGGCCAGCGCCCTGACCTCGGAGGCCACCACCGCGAAGCCGCGGCCCGCTTCGCCGGCGCGGGCCGCCTCGACCGCTGCATTCAGGGCGAGCAGGTTGGTCTGGAAGGCGATCGTGTCGATGACGTTGATGATGTCGGCGATATTGGCTGAAGCGCGCTCGATGCGCTCCATCGCCGCGATGGCCGCGCTGACGATGTCGCCGCCGCGATTGGCGATGGTGTTGGCTTTCTCGCCCAGGGCCGTCGCGTCCTGCGCGCGCGCCGCGCTCTGCTTGACGGACGCTGCGAGTTCCTCGGTCGTCGCTGCCGTCTCTTCGAGGCTGCTGGCCTGTTCCTCGGTCCGCTGCGCGAGGTTGTGGCTGTCCTGGTTGATCGTCGAGGAGCCGGCCGTGAGCGTGCCGGAAATGTCGGCAGTCGTCGTTACGACGTCGCAGAGTGTCTCGATCAGCGCATTCACGCCTTCGCAGAGATCGCGCAGCTCGCCGGCCTTGCCGGCCAGCTCGATGCGCGGGTTGAGGTTTTTCTGCTTGGCGGCCGCGACGACCTGCTGGGTCTCGGCGACCGTGAGCTGGAGAGCCTCCTGCGCGAGGCGCCGTTCCGTGATGTCGGAGGCGAATTTCACGACCTTGTACGGCCGCCCGGTGGAGTCGAGGATCGGGTTGTAGGTGGCCTGGATCCAGATCCGGCGACCGCCCTTGCCGATGCGCAGATACTCGCTCTCGTCATACTCGCCCCGGCCTAGCTTGGCCCAGAAGCGCTTGTATTCATCGGATTGATGCTGCTCCGGCGTCACGAACAGGCGGTGATGCTGGCCCTTGATCTCGTCGAGCCGGTAGCCGACGGCGCTCAGGAAGTTGTCGTTGGCATCGAGGATGGTGCCGTCGAGATTGAATTCGATGACCGCCTGAGACTTGCGGATGGCGGCGATCTGCGCTTCCGAATTGGCGATCTCCGCCTTCTGGGCGGTGATGTCGGTCGCGAATTTCACGATCTTGCTCGGCTTGCCGTTGCGTCCGAGGACCGGCGCATAGATCGCCTGGAGCCAGAGCGGCGTGCCGTCCTTGCCGACGCGCAGGAACTGCCCCTCCTGTGGCTCTCCTTGGCGCAGCGCGGTCCAGAACGCCTTGTAGGCTGGCGCTTCGGCCTCATCCTTGCGCAGGAAGATAGCGTGGGGGCAGCCGACGATCTCCGACAATTGGTAGCCGGTCGCCGCGAGGAAGTTGCCGTTGGCGTTGAGAACCTTGCCCGCGAGGTCGAACTCGATCACGGCCTGCGAGCGATGGATCGCCTCGATCTGCGCCGCGCTGCTGTCCCGGTTGAAGAGGTTGAAGGCCATTGTTGTCCCCAGCGTGATGTGACCTAGGGAAGAAAGCTCTAACCAAGTTAAATAACGAACGGAGCCGCTAGCAGAAGCGATTAAGGGGTTGTTAGCTGCGTTTAACGGCACGAGGAAATTAATGAATCGTACCCTGATTTAGCTCTCTATGGTCGAATTTTGCTGCAATTTCGGCATATTTTTGTGATTATTTCTATTTGATCCCGTTAACCGGTTAACCGGTGTTGACGAGTCCTTAACGAGGGGGGAGCAGGTTTGTTGGTGTTTGATAACTATAAGATACTATCGAATGATCTCATCAGGATTCGCTATTCTGCTGGATAAGATGAAATGCTGAGCACGGCGCTCTGGGATGAAGAAGATTTCGCGCAACTGAAGGTTGAGCTTGCAACCTTGAGCGGCAGTATCCCCGCGCCGGTACGCGTTATGGTGGCGAGCAGCGTCAAGCATTTCGCCGGTGAGTTGGTCGACGAACTCTGGGGAGATCTTGCACGCCATATGCGGGTCCAGGCCCTGTTCGACAACGAGGTCCGTGCCAGGCGCTTCCGGGGCGCCCTGTCGCAATGGCTCGTCGAAATCTTTCCGCGGGAGCCGATTGACCCGACGCATTTTCTCATGCGTCAGTCCGAGATCGGGGCGACCCATGCCCGCATCCAGATCCCGACATCGCTGAGCATGCTCGCGGCGCGCTCCTTCAAGCGCGGCATCTACAACAATCTCAAGCACACCCGGCTGTCGCGCGACGAATTCGTCCAGGCTGCGCTTTATGTTTCCGGCGTTATCGACATCGCGACGGCGGCGATCACAGCCGCTCTTATCAGCGGGCTCGACCGCAACCTGCGGGCGGAGGAAGCGCTTCGCCAGGTGTCGATCGATCATGATTTCCGTGCGGAGCGGGAAAGGCAGAAGGCATCCCTTTCCGAATGGGCGCAGGCTGTCTTCTTCGGCTCCGGCATCGCCGGTGAGGCCGACGGGGTCCTGTTGCTGAGCCGGTCCGAATTCGGCCTCTGGTTTTCCCATAGGGCAAATCTGCTGTTCGGTCGCACGGCCGAATATGCGTCGATCGCCGGGCTGGTCGATCGGGCTGACGCGCATGTCCGGCAGTTGCGCGGCGATGGGGATGCGTCTTGCCGTCAGGATCACCTGCGGGAGATCAGGCAGATTGCGGGCCAGATCAACAATCTCCTGAGCGTCCAGTTCAGCCAGTCCTTCGACATGGGCAGTGCCAGAGACCCGCTGTCGCGCTTGCTGAATCGCCGCTATCTTCGGGCGGCGCTCTCCCGCGAGGTCGCATTGCGTCGCCGGACGAACCGGCCCTTCTCGATGATCATGCTCGAGATTTCGCAATTCGACACGCTGCGGGCCAGCCTTGGCGAGGCCGGCGCCGATACCGTCGTCCAGCAGACGGCCGCCATGCTGCTCAACGCCGTGCGCTCGAGCGACACCGTCTTCAGCATGGGCCGGGAGACCTTCCTGATCATTCGCGTCGGGTCCGATGCCAGGGAAGCGGCGGTGTTCGCCCGCGGCATCGTCGAAAGCTATGCGGCGACGCATTTCTCGATCGACGGCAAGACGGTCCGGAAGAACACGCTGAATGTCGGCGTCATCGAATATGACGGCCATCCCGATCCGCGCCGGCTCGTCGACCAGGTCGCGAATGCCCTGCGTAACGAGAAGGTCGGCAAGTGATGCATACCGGCGCACTCCACGGCGCGATCCTGCTGCTTCGATCCTGACCCGGCCGTAATCCTGCTCCCGTCGCGGGATCGAATCCGCGTTTCGCGGGTTGATCCGCGACGCCGCCGCTTCGGCGCGAGGAGCAGGATATGATGACGATCAGGCAGATCACGACCACCGCCGCCGCCGTTCTGATGCTGGCTTCGCCGGCCGTGGCCCAGCAGCGCTCGCTTGGCCCTTCGACGGGTACGGTTCGCATCGAGCAGGTCCAGGCTGGCTTCATCGCCTCCGGCGAGGCTGGCGGCGGAACCTTGCGCTACCAGGGCCGCTCCTACCCGATCACGGTTGGCGGGCTCGGCATCGGCTCGATCGGCGCTTCGCGCTCGGTCGCGACCGGTACGGTCTACGGGCTGCGCCGCGTCTCCGACTTCGCCGGAGCTTATGTCCAGCTCAAGGAAGGCTGGGCCGTGGGCGCGGCCGGCCGCGGTACGACATGGCTGCGCAACGACAAGGGCGTGACGCTCAGGCTCGCCACCCGCCGCCAGGGCTTGCAGCTCCAGCTCGGTGCCGACGGCGTGCTGATCGGCTTCCGGAATTAGGCCGCAGCCGCATGGGCGGATAAGGCGGCGTAGCCTCTAGGCTTTTGCGCCGCCTCGACTATGGTGCGGGCACTTTGGATAGCGTGTTTCGCCCTCTGCTGATCTGTGCCGCCGCCGCCGTTCTGGCGGCGGTGCTCTGCGTGGCCTTGCGCCCGCTCTTGCTGCGTTATGCGCTGGCGCGGCCGAATGCGCGGTCCAGCCACAAGATCCCGACGCCTCAAGGCGGCGGCATCGCGGTTCTCGCTGGCGCCTTCCTCGCGTTGGGCACGACGCTTTGGCTCGTGCCCCTCGAGGGCGAGGCGACCCGCGCCGTGCTGGTGCTCGCCCTTGCGGTGACGGGGCTCGGCATCGTCGGCGCCTGGGACGACATCCGGCCATTGCCAGCGGGCATCCGGCTGGTGCTGCAAGCCGTCTGTGTCGGCTTCGTGCTGTTTCGCGCTGCGCCGGAACTGCGCTTGTTTCCCGAATTTCTGCCCCTGCCGGTCGAGCGCGCGCTCGCGCTTCTGGCTGGGGTCTGGTTCGTCAACCTCGTCAATTTCATGGACGGGCTCGACTGGATCACCGTCGCCGGCATCGTGCCGTCGACGGCCGCTTTGGCCTTCGCCGGAATGGCCGGCACGATTGACCCGGTGACAGGCTGGCTCGCCGCCGCTCTCTGCGGCGGGCTCCTCGGCTTCGCGCCCTTCAACCGGCCGGTGGCGCGGCTGTTCCTCGGCGATGTCGGCTCGCTGCCGATCGGGCTCGTCACCGCCTATCTGCTCTACCGTCTCGCCGGCACGGGCGCTTTCGCCGCCGCGCTGATCCTGCCGCTCTACCATATCGCCGACGCG
>Ga0209570_1000518_pt1 | contig 42388 bp, 74 predicted proteins | sample EBPBio172007_DNA_FD_185861 | JGI IMG/M metagenome (GOLD analysis project Ga0209570, IMG submission 185861) | Wastewater treatment Type I Accumulibacter community from EBPR Bioreactor in Madison, WI, USA - Reactor 1_9/17/2007_ DNA (SPAdes)... | ecosystem: Engineered > Bioreactor > EBPR >... | reverse complement strand
CGTGAGCGTGGCATCAAGGTCGGTTTCTGGGCTGACACCGAGACGATCCCGGTCGTGTACTCGGACGGGTCGCCATGGTGGCTCAGTGATGACGGTACGAAGCGCGGGCAACCGTTTTGAAAGGAGGTGATTTGAGTGAAAGACGAGCGCCTGTTCATGACGTTCCCGAACGACATGCACCGGCATCCGAAACTGACAAGGATCTCTGTTGCGGCACGGTGGGCGTTCATTGAGATGAATGGTGAGGCTCGGCTGAATGACAATGACGGCGTGTTTTCTGCGGAGGATGCGGAGTTCATGTGGGCGCCGGATTTGCTGGCCGAGTTGGTTGACTCTCACCCATCGAAACCGCTCGTTAAACGCGTCAATGACACGTACGTGATCCGCGAGTATGCGAAGCATCAGCAGACGAAAGCTGATCGTGAGTCGTTGGCGCAGAAGCGTTCTGAGGCGGGTAAGGCTGGTGCTGCGAAGCGGTGGCGGGGTGATGGCAAACCTAGGGCAAGTGCTAAGCAAAAGGTTGGCAAGCCGAAGCAAGCTATAGCAGAGTCAGAGTCAGAGTCAGAGTCAGAGTTAAAGACTGACTTGACTTCTATTAGTAGTCAGTCTGTGACCCCCCTTGCTGTGGATAACTTTCGGACTGACTCAATTCAAGAATCCGAAGAGCAGATCGCTGGTGCGCGCGCGTTGGCGGCAACCCAGAAACTCGACCTCGAGAAGATCCGACAACTGGCATCCGAGCAGTGTGCGCGCGATCTGACGTTCGGTGAGTCGCTAAGGCTCGGCAACCTGATCGTGTCAAAGAGTCGCGTCCGGGTGAGTAAGCCCACCGCGTACGTGGTGCGCGCATTCAACGAACCGTTCGAGGTTCAACAACTCATCGACAAGGAGGTAAGAGCGTGACGAAGAAAGTTCAGATCACGATCCCTGGCGATCTCGCATGGGAGTTGTGGGGGATCGCTGAACGGGAAGGGAAACCCGTGGGTGAGGTCATTCGTGACGCACTCAACAAGAAACCTGAGCAGGTGCCAGACCATGCACGCGAAACCCATATGCGGATCGTCGCAATGGTTCGGGCTGGCATGGACGACGGCACGATCTCGACAGAGCTTGGTCGTGTGCGCGGGTATGTCGCTGATGTGCGGCGCAGGTACGGGCTCGAGCCGAACAAACGAAAGAAGGTGGCGGCGTGATTGTGCGCGTCTACTCAAAACCGAATTGTGGGCAGTGTGCCGCGACGATCCGAAAGCTCGACCTGCTTGGTGTTGAGCATGTCGTGGAGGATGCCACCGACCCGCAGACGCTCGCGGCGTTGAAGGAGCTCGGCTACCTGTCGGCACCTGTCGTGTGTGTTGGTGTGTCGAATGATGACATGTGGTCTGGGTATCGGCCAGACCGTATCGAAGAGATCGCGAGACGCATTCATGCGGGGCGATGATGTGCAGTTCCGTGTTGACGGGGTGCCGATCCCGCAAGGGTCAAAGGTTGTTGCTCGGGGCGGCGGCAAAACGTGGTTGCGGGGGAGCATCCTCTGTCTATCGAACATACTTTCGAGTAGACTGGAAGCGGCCTCGAAAGAGTGGTGGAACACTCCCCGAGGCCTAACCCTGAATCAAGCTGAGTTGATTGGAGGGCTGGCATGAATGCTACCCGAATCTGTTCCGTGAATGGCTGCGAGCGTCCGTTCAGTTGCAAGGATATGTGCGAGCTGCATTACGGGCGCATGCGCAGAACAGGCAGCACTGATATTCAGCGGAAGTACCCGAATGGCGCTGTGTGCGCTGTTGATGGGTGCGACTCGCCACGGAGGGGCCGCGAGTGGTGCGGCGCGCACTGGCTTCGATGGCGCAAATATGGTGACCCGCTCGGTAATGGTGGTGTTAACGGCGTTGATTGGAACGTCAAGCGCGACTGCGGCGTCGAAGGGTGTGACCAAAAGGCTCACGCCCATCGCATGTGCCACAAGCACTTATCGCGGTGGCGGAAGCATGGCGACCCACACTTCGTGGCGAAGGTTACTGGCAGGCCACTAAAGGGAGACAAGCCTTCATGGGCAGCCATCCACAAGAGGCTGCAGCGCTCATGCGGCAAGGCTTCTGAACGAGCCTGCGTTGACTGCGGCGGGCAGGCTCGTGAGTGGTCGTACCGTGGCGGATGCCCTAATGAAATGTTTGGCACCGTAGGGAGTTTCGTGCTCGCGTACACGGAGGATTTGTCTTTCTACGATCCGAGGTGCACTAGTTGTCACCGCAAGTACGATGATGCGGGCGCCCGCGACCGCGACGAGTCTGGAAGATTTGAAAAGAGGTCGGCGTGAGCGAATGGCATTTCGATTTCGCATGGCCGAAACCGCCGTTGTCGCTGAATTACCGGATGCATCGCATGCAGGAAGCGAAGATCGTCAAAGAGCTGCGGTCTGAAATGCATGCACGGGCGCGTGTGCTGCCAGACATGGCCCGGTGTGAGGTGACGTTGACATGGTTCGTGAAAACACGGGCCAGGCGTGATGACGAGAACCCGGTGCCCACGTTGAAAGCGTTGTGCGACGGGATCGTGGATGCCGAAGTCGTGACCGATGACACACACGAGTTCATGGTGAAGAACATGCCGGTGATTGTGTACCGGAAAGGTCAGCCTGCATCCATGCGGTTGACCATCAAAGAGTTGGAAGCAAACGAGAGAGAAGGCAAGTAAATGAGTGGCGAGACGATTATCACGGTGGTTGGGAATCTGACCGCTGACCCTGAAATGCGGTACACGGGTTCGGGGGTTCCGTTCGCGTCGTTCACGATCGCTTCAACGCCGCGCACGTTCGATAAGCAGGCGAACGAGTGGAAGGATGGCGAGGCGCTGTTTCTTCGCGCGACCGTGTGGCGGGAGTCCGCCGAGCATGTGGCGAACTCGCTGACGAAGGGCATGCGTGTCATCGCGCGCGGCCAGTTGAAGCAGCGCAGTTACGACGACAAAGACGGCCAGCGTCGCACGAGCTACGAGCTCGACATTGACGAGATCGGCCCGTCGCTGCGTTACGCCACCGCTCAAGTGACGCGGACGCAATCACGCGAAGCCGGTTCTCAGGCGAGTTCAGGGGGCGGGTGGCACTCGCCCTCGTCCGGTGGGGGTTTCGGCTCTCAAAACGGTGCGGCTTCGGAGAACAGCGGTGGTTTCGGGGGTGGGTTCCCAGATGACGAACAGCCTTTCTGATCACGACACCGCGCACGGTGCGTGCGGGAAGACGTGGCGGCAGCGCGGAAACCGCACTGGGCACTGCTCAGGGTGTCATGAAACATTCGAAGGCGAGACGGTGTTCGACGCGCACCGTGTTACCGACGAGAACGGTGATCGGGTCTGCCTCGCACCATCCGAAGTGAAGATCGTCGGCGTGGCCCTCCGCGTCGAGAACGGCACCTGGCGTGGGCCGCGCATGAGCAAAGAGCAAGCGGAGAGGGCTTGGGGCAGGTGATGCGTTGCGCTGACTGCGGCACCGTGCAGGACGGCGACCTGTGCGCCGAATGTGCGGAGGTCGCGGCTGCTCTGGGGTGGTCGAAGCCTGAGCGTCTCCAAATGCTTGGGGTGCTCCAGTTCGATACCTGAGCTTGTCGGTATTCCCGGCAGGTTCAACTCACAACTTCGGTTTGTGAGTTCCCCCTTTTTCGCCCCGCCGAGACGCGGGGCTTTTTCATACCCGAACGCCCGGTGAGTACCAGTCACCGGGTGTTCGCTGTACCACCAGGAGGTGACCAAATGGCTGGACATGTTCGAGTGACAATGCCGCAGCGGTGGGCTTCAGCCGCCAAAGAATATGAAGCTTGGCTGAAGTTCCGAGACTTATCGCCGCAGTCCATCGAGTTGAGGATGTCTCACCTCAAGCGGTTCGCAAACGCAACCGAGTGCGGGCCGTACGAAGCAACGACCGGTGACGTGATGGTCTACCTTTCGGCCAACCCATGGTCGAAAGCCACTCTCTCGTCGCAACGCGCGTCGCTCGCGGTGTACTTCAAATGGGCTGTGCAAGCCGGGAAAATGCATGCTGACCCGTTGCTGCATATTCCGCGAGTGAAAGTGCCACTCGGCAAGCCAAAACCGGTCACCGAGGAAGACTTCGCCGCAGCGCTGTCCACTGCTGACCAACGAACAAGGCTCGCTCTCCGACTTGCGGGCGAACTCGGCATGCGCCGCGGCGAAGTCGCCAAGGTGCATGAGAGCGACCTGATCGCTGACCCTGACGGTCACCTCCTGAAGATCATCGGGAAGGGCAACAAAGAGCGAGTGATCCCCGTTCCCGCATCGCTTGCTGACGAGCTTGCGGCCCACATCAAGACGTACGGTAGAAACGGGTGGTGTTTCCCATCAACAGAGAAACCACATGGCCCGCTCTCAGCCCACTGGATCGGGCACCTCATCTCGAAAGCGCTGCCCGACGGCTACACCATGCACAAGCTTCGGCATCGTGCGCTCACGCAAGTGTACGAGCGCACTCACGACATTGTGCTCACCGCGGGCGTGGCCGGGCACTCGTCGGTGAACACTACCCAGGCGTATTACGTCGCACCGAACTACTCGCGCATGCGTGAGGCGCTGGAAGGGATCTCGGGATGAACGTCAAAGAGAGTATCAAGCTGGAGAAGGATCGGGTTGCTGCGCGTGAGGCGCGGTTTCTCGGCGGGGAGAACGTGATCAGGGTGACTTCTGAAAAGGTGCCCACGACTGAGGCGGTACAGAAGCTCGGCAAGGGCAAGCCAACGGTTGAGGCGACACGGCTGAGTGTGGTGATTCCCGGTTGGGCTCGACCGCAGATCGAGGCGCTACTCGAGTCCGAACGCGACCCGGACCGGCGCGCGACCTTCGCCTCGATCCTCGCTGGGCTCGGGCCGGGAAGTGGCGAGTTCCTCATCGGGGAAGAGTCGCCCATTGAAACGACCTATGAAGGGATCGATTATGAAGACGTGGCATGAGGTGTCCGCGATCGCACTTGCGATAGCCGTGCCGGTCACCGCAGCACGCCTTTCGGAAATGCCGGAGAACGAACTCCGAGAGCTCGCCGCAGATGCGGCTCGCATCATCGGGGCAGGCGGCGAGGCCGTTGTGTTCGGGCCACCGTCACCACGCCGTGGCGAGCTGCTGCTGAACGCGCTCGCGACCGGACTGGCGATCCAACTCCGCACGTTGGGCGTAGCGAGGCTTGACGGCCACGAGTGGAGGGCGTGGTGATGGCGAGAAAGCAGGTTGAACGATCGCCGGAAGCTATTGCTGACCGCCGGAGGCGCATCGAGGAGTTATCTCGACTCGGCTATTCAGTGAAGGAGATTTGTGCCGAGGTGGGCGTTGGACACTTTACGGTCATCGCTGTTCGTAAGGCTTCAGGCCTGAGCGCATATGTTCGAAACGAGTTCACCGATACAGAGATTGAAAGAGCCGTCTCGCTGCTTGAGGGCGGATGTTCCTATGCAGAAGTGGCTCGCACTCTTGGGCGGCACCACCAGGTAGTTTCGCGAAAGTTCCCCGGGTACGCCTGGACTGTCGAGCAGCGCACCGAGTACACAAACATGCTCCGAGAATTTGGCCAGATTGACGGCTCAAAGTTCGTTCAGGAGGGGATGTGGCGTGACAAAAAGCAAGCCAAAGCTGAGCGCCTTAAGCGTGAGGCTGACGAGCAAACAGCCGAAGAGTTTGCGTCCGGTATTGACGACTTCACGCAAGAGCCTGTTGAACCTGATCTTGAGGCTGAGCTGCGCGAACTGAACCGGGCCAGAACGACCGGAGCGGATCGCATCGTCTCATATTGCGATGCGTGCGCAGACAATGGCCACAGTCCCGTTCTAGGGGTGTACCGGATGCATGAGGAAGCCGAGGAACAGTCCGAGCAGCATCGAGTATTCACTGCCCAGCAGGGCCATTTTGAGCACGACCCGTACGAGTATGACCTGTTCGAGCAGCCGCTTCACGCGAAACCGGAACACATCCTTCCTCTGCTGAGGAAACATTTCTGCTGGAGCAGCATTGCCGACGGCACGCCTGGTCTCGGCGGCTGACCCATCTCTCTGGCATTCCCGGATAGATCACGCGCTTACCAACCGGTAGGCGCTTTTTTGTACCCGAAAGGAGGGATGAATCGTGCAACCAATCGCACCGCCGATCCCATACTTCGGCGGGAAGCAGAAGATCGCGAAGAAGATCATCGCGCTTTTCCCGGAGCATTCCGGCTATGTCGAACCGTACGCTGGCGGGCTATCAGTGCTGCTCGCGAAGCCACAGTCTCGGCTCGAGGTCGTGAACGATCTCAACGGGCACATCGTCACGTTCTGGCGGGTGCTGCGAGATCAACCTGGGGATCTGCAACGTGTGTGCGATCTCACCCCTCACTCGAGGGAGGAGTTCACGCTCGCGGATCTCGGGGATGAACTCACCGATCTTGAGCGTGCTCGCCGCGTGTGGGTGCTCATGACTCAAGGACGGTCAGCGATATGGTCACCGACTGGGTGGCGGCATTACCAGAACGGTGCTGCCCCCACTTCGTTCGAGAAGTACATGAGCGCCTACCGTGACCGGTTGCATCCCGCAGCTGCGCGTCTGCGTGATGTGCAGATCGAGTCGAAGCCCGCACTCGAGATCATCGAACGGTACGGCAAGCATGAAGCGAACATGCTGTATGTCGATCCACCGTACATCGGTGAGACCCGGGGGAGCGGTCAACGGTACGGGGTCGAGATGAAGCATCTTGATATGCACGCCGAGCTGCTCGACGCGCTGAAAAGTGTTCCCGCGAAGGTCGCCTTATCTGGGTACGCGCATCCTCTCTATGACGATGCGCTCGAGGGCTGGCATCGCGTTGAGCTCGCAGCAACTACCCAGGTCTCTGCACGACGAGAAGTCGTGTGGATGAATTACCAGCCAGACGGATGGCTGTGAACAACCCCGGGGGGCTGGCCTAGTGCTGGCCCCTCACGACGTTAGGAGGCGGCGTGATTGTCGCAGTTGATCATTTCGCCGGCCTGGGCTGGGGTGTTGCTTGTCATCGTCTCGGTATCCGTGAGTATGGCGTGGAGATCGCGAAATCAGCGATCAGGATGCGTACTGCGAATGGAATGCGCACGATCTACCGTGACGTGTGGAGCGGCCTCTTCGACTCGGAGATGGTGCCCGAGCATGACCTGTACATCGCCTCGCCGCCGTGCCAGACGTTCTCGATGGCGGGGAAAGGGGATGGCCGGAAGGCGCTTGATGACGTGCTCGGCCTGGTCAAGGCACGAGCGTATAGCAGCGGGTGGATGCTCGAGCATTCCGCACGGAAGCTGGACCCGCGCACCGCGCTCGTGCTGACTCCGCTCGCACACATCTGGCAGCACCGGCCGCGGCTGGTCGCGCTCGAGCAGGTGCCGGAAGTGTTGCCGGTTTGGAATGCCTACGCGGCTGTACTCCGCACGCTCGGCTACTCCGTGTGGGCGGGAGTCATGAGAGCCGAGCAGCACGGTGTTCCGCAGACACGGAAACGCGCGATCCTCATGGCCCGCCTCGACGGCAAGGTGGGGCCGCCCGCGCCGACACATTCGCGTTACTACTCGACCGATCCGGGCCGACTCGATCCGGGCGTCCTGCCGTGGGTGAGCATGGCTGAGGCGCTCGGCTTTGGGCTCGCGTCACGGCCCTCGCCAACGATCACTGGCGGTGGTACGGAAACAGGAGGTGCAGAGCCGATCGCGAAGCTCGCGCGCTACACGGACTCAGGCGATTGGGTGATGCGCAGCAACCAGCGGAAGGGCGACACAGGCGAGTACAACATTCGAAGTGTGGACGCGCCGTCGTTGACGCTCACTGCCAACTCGTTCAGGAACCGGTTCGAGATGCGTGCCGATCTTGCCGAATGGGAATGGCTCGACGCGCCAGCAACCACCGTGGCTGCTGACCCGCGCATTACCGCTAGGGAACATCACGAGCACGGCGAGCAGTCGGGAACCTCGCTGCGGCTTACGTACCTCGAAGCCGCTGCGCTGCAATCGTTCCCGCCGTCGATGCGGTGGCCGGGGAACCAGGGCGAACGGTTCCTCGCGATCGGGAACGCGGTCCCACCGCTGATGGCCGAAGCGATCCTCAGCGCGCTCATCGCACCACCGGCAGAGCGTGATGCGTGGGATCTAGCTTTTGCGGAGATCGCCGGATAAACCATTTGCCCTCTCGGGCGTTAACGGAAGGAACACCATGACCACGAATGAAGAAACGGCGGCACTGCAATCGATGCGTGCTGCCCGGTCTATCAACGAAGGAGAAAAGTAAATGAGTGAAGTGAAGAAGTACCGGAAGAAGCCGGTCGAGATCGAAGCGCATCAGTGGGACGGAACCCCTGAGAAGGCAACCGAAATTATCGACGGCATTCTCATGAACGGCGGGTCAGCGACTTATCGCTGCGACGGCCCTGGCGGATGCCCTGGCACGGAGGGGTCGCACTATCTCGTGATTCAGACGCTCGAGGGTGACATGCTCGCGAGCCCTGGCGACTGGATCATTCAGGGCGTTCAACGCGAGTTCTATCCGATCAAGCCAGACATCTTCGCGGCGACGTATGAGGCGGTGGTTCCCGGTGAGTGACGTATCGAAGACCAACGAACTGATCGCGGGGCACACGATCGACGTGAGCAAGCTGACCTCGAAGCGGCTAATGATCCATGTGGGCGAGCAGCTGGTCGATGCTTCACTGCTCGCTGACGCGCTCGTTGGGGCTGGCGAAACGTTGTGGGAGGCTATGGGAGTCTCGACCGCTGACGCTACCCGTGTTCCTGTACAGGGAGAGGGCTACACGGTTGAGGTTGACGGCCAGCACTTCACCCAGGCCCAGTGGGAGGCCGTGCAACGGTATTGCGGGGGATCTCAGGCTGTACAGGGAGAGCCGAACGACGACCGGGAAGCGCTAATGGAGGCCATGAAGCGCGGAGAAAAGGTGAGGCAGGCAGCTTGGTCTGCTTACGGGCAGGAGCCGGATGGCGAGGGCACAAAGCCACACTCGGACAACTGGTATCGGGCAGAGGCGCTCATGGCGGCGGGCTTTTCTCGTGCCACCGCGCCTGATGCTCGCGATCACTTGCACGCGAAGTGTGATTGTGTGCCTGATCTTGGCCCCGCACATTGCCACCTATGCGCCGGCGAAGGTTCTCCGGTGAGGTGGGAGGACTGTGAAGCGGTTAGGGAGATTGCTGATGTGTCGGAGCCTGTCGAGGTAGTGCTCACGACTACCGACATTGAAGGACTGGCTCATCTCCTGGTGCAGCTATCCCCAGCCACTCAGAAGAACAGTGGTGCGACGATTCGCAGGCTTCTGCGGGAAATTAACATCAAGGAGGTGGGACAGTGACCGAGAAGACCGAAGACCTGATCGCTGAGGCACGGACTGAGCGTGACGCTGCACTCGCAGCGGTAGAGCGGGTGAGGGCTGTCGCCATGCAACACCGCTCGGTTGAGCAGCACAACGAGAGGGTGCACGTGAGTGACATTGCCGACCTGATCCGTGAACCGTCATCGGCTGACTATCTCGCGGCGCTCGACGGGGCACCCGAACCCGAATGGGAAGTGCAGTACGGGCGCAGGAATCGAGAAACAGGTGCACTGCATTGGCTCACCGGAGACCCAAGAGATGACTGGTGGCACGAAAACCAAGACCGATATGAGCATGTCAAGCGGTACACGTCGCCACCGCTTCCAGTAGAGGGAGAGAAACCATGAGCAAACACGAAGATGACTATGGCCGCCTGATGGGCTACTGCAACGACTGCGGAGAAGAAGCGCTGATTGACGATGAGTGCTGCGACAGCGGAGAGGTTGTGCATTATGACGATTGCGATTGCGAGGAATGTGATGACTACTGACAACCGAACGAACGAGCCGAGACGCCTGAAATCATGCGTGGAGGCATGGCCGGAGTGCGCGACCGGGGATTACAACCCGGCCTGCTGCCGGTTCCCGAAGTCGTGCTCGGCAACGGTGTACTCGGAAGAGCATGTGACCGAGGACGACCTTGAGCCACGGGCCGCTCTCGTGGCTGCTGGTGTCGCCCCGCAGGAGCCGAGCAGACTTCCTGACTTCTTTGCGCCCAAGCCAATGCCGAATAGCTATGTTCCCGCCCCGGTGCTGCCGTCGAGTGGCGTAGACGAGGTGGAGCTGGCCGAGGTAATTGCGAAGTCGCGCGGTTTCGGTAAAGGCTGGGAGCAGATCCCGCCGCTCACCAGAGAGGCCTACCGGGAGGTCGCCCGTGCTGTTGCTGAGTGGCTGAAAGGACAGGGCAATGCTGCCAGAGAGTAAGTGCCCGTATTTCAAGGCGAAGGGGATGCACCTTTTCGTTGGATCGAAGCACGGCGATGTCTGCCACGGGTGCGGGCTTGCTGGGAAGGAGAACAACGATGACTGTGCGCGAGTTCCTGGCTGAGCAGACTCGGCTTGCAGACGCAGCAACACCTGGGCCGTGGGAGTTCCATCAAGACGACGGCTCTCCGCTCGACATCAGTGAGGTGTGCATCCCAAGACCCGACGAGGAAATGCCGCTGTCAATCGCGTCGTTGCTAGAGGATCACGACGGCGCATTCATCGCCGCCTCCCGCACCTCGGTTCCGCGCATGGTGAAGGCTCTGGAAGCGGTGCTGGTGCTTCATCGGCCTTGGAATCGTGGGCGTGATGTGGTCTGTTCGCACTGCAAGCGCAATACATCGCCGATGCCAGAACCGGAGCATTGGCCCTGCCCGACTGTTCTGGCGATCACCGCCGCACTGGAAGGAGAACACGAATGAGTGAGAAGCGAGTTAAAGAAACGATCATGCAATACACCGAGTACGTCTACTGGGACGGTGACGAGGTGGTAGCTACCGAGCGGATGGATGACGACCACTCTTACGACATCAGGGCGACCCGAGAGCCGACCGAGCAGGAGATGGACTACTACTACGGCGAGGTGGTGTAGGGCGATGACCACTGACAACCGAACGAACGAGCCGACACCTGAACAGGTGGAGGCGGCGCTAGCTGCTCACGCTGCACATAAGGGCGCGTGGGTGGACGAATTCAAGGAGATGGTCTGTCCTGAATGCGGCTGGTGCTACATGACAGCACACGAACGGAAACCAGACAGCAAGCCAAGCAACGAGGTTGTTTACGCGAGGGTTGACGCACACCGAATGCGTGCCGCTCTCGTGGCTGCTCAGGGTGCCGCACGACAGAAGCATCCAACCTTCGAGGAGATTGGCGAAGATATCGCTCGCGGCATTCGAGATTCTCTGAGCGGTGTCGCCCCGCAGGTGCCGAATCAAAACGAAACAAAATCTGGCAATAATTTTGTTTCGCTCGACCCCGAGAAGGTGGCCGCGATCATCTGGGATTTGGTGGACGTTTCACCCGAGCGGCAGGACCTGCTCGCTCGTGCTCTCTGTGAGGCGTACACGGAAGGGAAACTGACATGAAGAAATGGCTGGTGAAGATCCGCCGCTACGGCGGCAGCGAATCCGTGGTGGACAGCTACGACCACCGAGACGATGCGGAGAACGAGATGCGCTATCTGAACGAGGCGTACCAGACGGACACCCACTACGTCGAAGAGTTCGACGCGGGCAAGCTACAGGGGTGGCGACATTGAGCGAGTACACGCCGACACGAAACGAGATGCTGACCGCGCTCGTCATCTATCGAGCGACCCAAAGAGAAAAGCCGCCGAGAATCGAAGACCTTGCCACGCCCGAGCAAGCTAAGCGGTATCTAGGTGAGGCAGAGCGGGGCTTGGCCGAGGTTGAGCGTGCCGCCGCAGCACGGGCGCGAGGCGAAGCGCTTATAGAAGTGGTGCAGGCTCACCACGATCTTCACAAGACCTACGGCAGCACGGTAGCGTGCCGAGGCGGTATCGGCGGGCAGACGCTCACGTCCCACTGCGCCGAAATCTGCTACAACGCCGACGCTCACCAGAAGGAGATGGATGCGTGGCAAAAGCTGGAAATCGAGGCCATCGAGTACTCGCGCGCTCGTGCTGAGGCGTACCGACAAGAAAGGGGAGAACAATGAGTGGGAAGATCATCTACGAACCGCACCGCCCAACAGCTTGTGAGCGCGGCATGTGCGAGGGCAAACCGAAACCGGAAAGCTACCGTGACGGCACGATCTGGCAATGCGACGAGTGCGGTTCCCGGTGGGAGAAGTGGTCGGGCGCACAGTACAACGAGCCTTTTGATGCATGGCGACAAAAGGGCGGTGCGCGGGCATGAGTGCGCTGTCACACGAAACGGAGATTGTCATCTGCGAATGCGGCCACACAGCCCTTGCCCATCATGGGCTTGACTCCAGTGAGAGGCGCGATGCCGGATGCCAAACGAACACGATGCGGGACGACTGGTGCCGGTGTGCCAAAACCTGCCAGATGGTGATGGAGGGGAAATGAGCCGCACCAAACGAACCAATTATCGGGGCGAGCCGATCAGGGACGGCGAGCACGGCAAGAAATGCCCGGAAGCTAACTGCAACGTTTGCGGTACTGGCTACATGAAACGGGTGCTGCGGCGACTCGCGCGCCGGGCTGGACGGAGGGTGCGTGATGACGGCTGACATTCGTACCGCCGCACAGCGCCACGTTAACGGGCAGGTTACCGAGTATGCGAGGGAATGGTTCGCCGACGGTGCCGTGTGGGCTGCTGCACGGGTCACACCAACACGAGAGCAGATCGAAGACGTGCTGCGCAAATCGGGTGCATGGTGCGGCGACTGCAATTTCGAGATGGATCACTGCTCAGGGTGCAAGCACGTGCGAGAGGTGTACGCCGAATCGGTGCTCAGGCTGATACAGGAACTAGCGGAAGGGGAGAGTGATGGAAGCGACAGCTAGAGCGGTGGTGCGCTTAACCGAGGCGCATACCGAGATGACCGAAGCGGGGGCTGTTGATTGGCCCCCGCTTCTTGTTTGGCTCAACGATGCCGTGACGGAGCAAGTGAAGCGCGGCGGTGCAGGATCGGGTGGTACAGGTTCACCGATCAACACCGAAGCACTCGTGATCCTGCAACGCATCGAGACCGGTATGAAGCAGATGCGGCAAGCACTCTACCTGCCACCGATGCGTGACCTCATGGCAGCGGTGCCGGACACTTGGGGGAGAGCACAAACATACCGACACAACGGTGAGCTCGAAGACCAGCAGTGGGAGCGCATCTGCGATGCATTCCCGAAATGGGTGGCCGACATCGAAGCCGAATGGGATGACCGCACCCGGCGCATGGAGGTCACCGTGCCGTGCCCGTCATGCGGTGAGCGGTGGATTCTCGAAGCCGACGAAGACGACAAGCACAGTGCCGGCACGCGCAGGTCAGCGATCGTCGTGGAGTACGCCGAGGGACGTGCACCGACTGCCGAATGCCGCACCGCCGAGTGTGGCGGGTTCTGGGTGGGCTGGGCCGACGTGGCACGGCTCGGCTTCACGCTGGGGGCAGACCAGAACCTCGAAATCCTTGCCGCGTGCGGGATTGATTTGGGCGACACGATCACTGAGTCATTGTTGCGGAACACCTGAGAAATCACTACACTTGTGTAGTGGGTCAGCTATACCCATGCCCTTAACCAGATCAGCCGCTCAGAGTAGCGGCTTTTTTGATGTTCGCATGACTCACGTAACGAGTCCGACTAGCCGCCGTAAGCGGCTTTTCTCATTGAATGACCCCGCGCTGCGCTAACAGCCGGGGTCGTGGCCGAACACTGGAGGTTCGACATGCAAAATACTATCCCATCCAAATCCGGATACTTGTTGGACGAGGCAGATGCTGAATCGTTCTGGTCGCGTGTTAATTTTCAAGGCGGGCTTGCTTATTTGCAAGATAACCTTGTGGATCACGCGAAGGTATCGGGCGAGTGCTGGCTGTGGCGAGGCAAGAATAACGGCAACGATGATCATTGCTATGGCCGATTCAAGCTCTACGGAAAGCTCGTGCCCGCGCATAGAATTGCGTACCGCGATTTTGGGTCTCGGTTAGCGGACAGCAAGTACATTGACCATCTTTGCCGGGTTACCCTGTGTGTCAATCCTGCCCACCTCGAAGCGGTAACGCCCAAAGAGAACGTGCTGCGCGGAGCGCATCATCGTAACAAGGCGGAGACGTGCAGAAGTGGGCACCCGTACACCCCGGAAAATACACGCGTTGTACTGAACGCGCTCGGCGCGGAGACCCGCCATTGTATTGAATGCAGGCGCAGGTATGCCAGAGAGGGGTACCAGCGCAGAAAGCAAGCAGCATAGCCACTCTCGCGGGTGGCTTTTTTCGTCGGGGCTTTTCGTGTTTTCCGGGGCGGGTCGTGAAGGCTCGCCCCTAACAATGTCCCAGCGTGATGGGTGGTTGGTAAACGGCAGTGCATAGTCACCCGTCAACGCCAGCAAGCGACCAGTGCACGGGCGCATCACGCAAACCTCACCAACTCTTGGCCTTCGAGTGATGGAGAGTTGGCCGGGCGGATCGTCATTACGACGGTTCGCCCTTTGTCTTCCCGCTGTGTGCGGGTACAAGAAATGATCACGTAGTGCTTCTGCGTGATGCGGTGGCGTCCTGGCCAGGATGCGCGATCAGAAGACCGAGCCGGGAGGGTGACGGCGGGTGTTATGGAACGCCGGTAACGCTGCACCGCAGGTAAGACCCCGTGTGTGGGCGCTCGGCAATGGGGAGTTAGCACAACGGTAGTGCGCTCAGACTCCAAATCTGAGAGGCGCAGGTTCGATCCCTGCACGACCCGCGATGCGGTGCCCGGCAGCGCACACCTCACCGAACGCGCAGAGACGTGAGGCTCAGCCAGCATGAAGCCCAGGCGTGGGTGCTGGCTACTGTCGACCAACTTCCGCACCATAGCGTGCGAACCCCACCACAGACTAGCCGCGCCACTCGATCAGCACTCATAAGATAACGCGGGATGAGCGCGGCGATAACTTCGGAGGCAGCATGTTCGCACTCAAAGACGAGCACACACACGATTGGGCGCGCATGATCAACTGGCAGAGGTTCATCTACTCGAGCAGGAGCACCGCACAGATCGCAGCCCGCATCCTCGCGAAACACCACAAGACGCATTATGTCGTCACCGACGCGTAGAGGCTGGCTCAGAATGCCATGGAGGCGGAGATGAACAAGTACGCAGCCAGAGCGCTTAGTGAAAGCGCACAGCGCGGCAGGCACATACTGGTCATCGTCGAAGCTGCGGAAGAAGCGGCCCATACGATCAACCTATTCGAAGAGCACGGCAAGGGCATCCGTCGAACTCTTCGCAGCAATGGTTCTCAACGCGTCGACTTCGAAAGTGGCGGAGTAATCACGATCCGCACGCGTCGGTCGCAGCGCCATCGTGGCCTCATAGCGGACACAGTGTTCCTTGATGCCGGAATTGATCAAACAATGAGCTCGGACGAGTACCGATCATTAGCAGCATGTGTCGCAGCATCGCCAACTGGTGAACTTGTGCGGGCATGAGTCACCTCGACTAACCTGTCAACCATGAGAGCATCACTCGCCGCAGTCGCAGATTCAACCCTTTTACTCGCGGGATGCTTCCCATCTGCACCAGTGAAGGCGGAGTACCCAGATGCCGAACCGGCGCTGCCGGCGAACTGCCTCACCCCAACCAAAGGCGCAGTCGCTGCACTGCATGAGAGCATTCAGGCGAAGTCACCAGACGCAACAATCGTGCGTACCGGACTTGTCGACGCTGAAGAGTCAGACCTGTGGTACCTCGCTATCGAGTTCCACGACGCGGGACTGGACAGAGAGTTCACTGGCATTTGGGCATCAGCACAAGACCTCACCACGAATGAAGAACCTGCATTCGTCTCGGTAGATGAAGTGGCCGAAGCTTCGAGTGAGTACGCGCAACCCGCAGACTTCGACAGCATCGGCGTACTGCTCCCATCTGCGGAAGAAGCAGTCGACTGCCTCGCATAACGGAGGCCGCAACCTAGCAAGAGGTGAGTCATGGCGCGCAAAGAAACCCGCAACATGACAAAGCTCCGCAAGGAGTACCGCGAGCAATGCGCAAGCAAGAACCTACCCTGCTGGCTGTGCGGCATGAGCATCGACTACGACGCACCATTCAACGACTACGGCAACGATGACAGGTTCGAACTCGACCACCTGTACCCGGTATCGAAACGCCCAGACATTCAAGAAGACCCAGCAGGGTTCAGACCAAGCCACGCAGGGTGCAACCGTGAACGCGGCAACGGCGACCCAGCACCAGAACTCGGGATACTCAGCAGGGCATGGGTGTAACACATGCTGCTCGCGCTCGCTGCACTACTGACACTCGTCATGCTCTACGCAGGAATCGAAACATGGCTCACCTGCACATGGGAACGAGCCAAACGCGCATGGCAGCGCACAAACCACCCCAAATGATAGGGGAGGGGCGGTCAGATCGCCAGAAGGCAATCAGGCGGAAGATCTCCCGCTCGCAGTCTTCCTCTCTCCCCGTAGGTACTGACCGGGGTCGCGCGCGAAAGGTGTTGTGATGGATGCTCGTTCTGGTGCGGTGACGCTTGAGGCTTCGTTTGCGGAGTCGGTGGCTGCTGCTACGCATTTGACTGCGGCTGATGGTGCGGCTGTTGAGGCTGCTCGTGCGTTGGCTCGGAAGATTGATGCGTGGGATGTAATTGTTGACTGGGCGGTTGAGGATGCCGCAGAGTCGGAGTCTCGCCCAAAGGTTCCGCAGAATGACAATGTGTCATTGGCGTCGTTCTTGAAGTTTTGTGATGCGCTCGGGTTGACTCCGGCCGCGCGTAACGCGGTGAAGCCGTCTGCCCCTGTGGAGGTTAAGGATGACCTCAAAGACTTCAAGGCGCGACGCCAAGGGTAGTGAGACACCGCGCCTGTGGACGAAGCCGCTCCGCGAGCTGACGCCCGAGACTTCTCTCGGGTTTGAAGTAATCGAGTTCGCTGAGCTGATCCTGCGGGTGTACTTGTATCCGTGGCAGAAGTGGCTGCTGATCCATGCGCTCGAATTGAACGAGGACGGCAGTTATCGCTTTCGTCGCGTGATCGTGCTTGTTGCTCGGCAGAATGGCAAGTCGTTGCTAGCTGCGGTGCTCGCGGCATGGTGGTTGTTTGTTGACTCCGATCGTCATCCTGATCGCATCCCGCCGGTGAAGTTTCGAATTCTTGGCACAGCACAGAACCTTGATACTGCGCGTGACGTGTGGCTGACGGTGCGCTCATGGTGCGACCCTGACGTTGATCCTGAAGAAGATGTGACGGTGCGGCCGGCGCTACAGCGCGTCGTGCGCAAAGCGTATGACGTGAACGGCAAAGAAGAGATCGTTCTGAAATCGGGTATCAAGTACCTGATTCGTGCAGCGTCTCGAAAGTCGGGCCGCGGCAAGTCGTCACCTCGAGTGCTGATGGATGAGCTTCGTGAGCAGTTGGATTGGTTGGCGTGGGATTCGATCTCGCAGACCACGAAGGCGATGTTCTCTCCTCAGCTGTGGGGATTCTCGAACGCTGGCGATGCGCGCTCGGTGGTGTTGAACCATCAGCGGTCGGTGGCTTTGCCGCTGATCGAGGATTGGGATACTTACGTAGAGTCTGGGCTTGAGACTGTCGAGCAGTTCGCGAATGGTCGCGATATGACGCTCGGCTGGTTCGAGTGGTCTGCGCTTGATGATTGCCCGCTCGATGACATCGGTGGGATCTTGCAAGCCAACCCGTCTATCGGGCACGGTGAGATCACGCTCGAGTCGGTGTTGGCTGATGCGAAAGGCATGCCTGAAGCGTCGTTCCGTACAGAGGTTTTGTGCCAGTGGGTGACCGCTCTTTCAATCCCGTTCATGGATGGTGAAGAGTGGTCGAAACAGTCTGACGGCCCATATGTTGACGAGCATGGTGTGCTGGCTGACTCTGGCTCTAGCGTCGCTGCCGACTCTGAGATGTGCCTAGCGGTAGATACTGCTGGCAATCGTCGCAAGTCGTATGTTGGTGTCGCAGGTTGGCGCGACGATGGCACTGCTCACGTTGAGCTCATAGCGCAGCGAGCCGGCATGCTGTGGGTGGTTGACTACTTGAAGCGGGTTCGTGAGGCGACTGGATGTAATCGGGTGGCGGTGCAGACGCGCGGGTGCCCTGCGTCTGACTTCGTTGAGCCGCTGAAGGTTGCTGGGTTCGAGGTTGTCGAAGTTTCTGGCACGGTCTTGCTGAATACGGCTGGCCGTTTCAAGGATCGTGTTCGTGACGGTCTCGTTTTTCACCGAGACCAGCCCCCGTTGAATATGGCAATGGCGAACGGCACGACGAAGGATCTCTCGGGCATGCCGGTGTGGGATCGCTTCAATTCCCCCGTCGATGTGGCTCCGGCTGTTGTTGTCACTAACGCTCTCTACGGTCTCGAAACCGAGTCTGAGAAGCCGGTACTTGTTTCGGCATACGCGGCTGTTGCTGGCGAGGAAGTAAAGGATTGGTGGTGAGCATGGGGTTCCTTGATGTATTCACGCGGATGCTCGCCAATAAGCAGGTCGGCCAGATTGCCGGCGAGTTCAACGGGCAGGACGTCACTGCGTATTCGTTCATGAGCGCGAGCGATGGTATCGATGGGTCAACGATCGAGCACCTGTGGAAAACTCAGCCTCATCTGCGAACCGTTGTTGGGTTCATTGCTCGGCAAATGTCGCAACTGTCGCTGAAGCTTTATGAGCGCGATGGTGACGATGTGAAGCGGGTGCGCGAAGGTGTAATTGCTGAACTGCTGCAGAAGCCGAACGGTGATGAAACGTTCTCGGAGATGCTCTATGCGCTGGTTGGCGAGTGGGCCCTGTGGGATGACTCCTACCTTGTTCTGATGCCCGACAACACCCTGCGCGTCTTCCCTGCGCATTGGGTGACACCGAAGGAGAAGAACGCTTTTCAGGTTGACGGCTACAAGGTCGTCACTTCGGACAAGAAGACCATTGAGCTCGCCGCAGACAAAGTATTCCGGTTTAAGGGCTGGACGCCATCTTCTCCGCTGAAGGCCACCTCGCCGGTGCACACTCTGAAGCTGATGCTTGAGGAGCAGCATGATGCTCGTACGTTCCGCAAACAGGTGTGGAACCGTGGGGGCAGGTTCGGTGGGTGGCTGTATCGGCCAAAGGATGCCCCCAAGTGGGATGATGCAGCGCGTGGTCGGTTTGACCGCATGTGGCAGGCATTCACTGGCAATACGGGTTCGCGCGCGGGTGACGCTCCACTGCTTGAAGACGGCATGGAGTACCGCACTACCCGTGTCGCGGCAAAAGAAGATCAGTGGCTTGAGTCGGTTCGAGCGTCGCTCGAGATGTGCGCGCAGGTGTACTACATCAACCCGACGATGGTCGGCCTGCTGGATAACGCGAACTTCTCGAACGTGCGCGAGTTCCGGCGTTCACTTTATGGTGATTCGCTCGGCCCGATTGTGAAGAAAATCGAGGATCGGTTCAATAGTTTCGTGCTGCCGGCGCTCGGCGCTCCGTCGAACCAGTACGTCGAGTTCAACGTGGAGGCGAAGCTGCGTGGCTCATTCGAGGAACAGGCGAAGGTTATCTCCACGGCGACTGGTGCCCCATGGCAGACGGTGAATGAAGCGCGTGCGCTATTCAATTTGTCGCCTATTGATGGCGGCGATGAGATGGTTCGCCCTCTGAACGTCCTTTATGGCGGGCAGGCATCTCCTCAGGACGGTGGCGACGGCACGAAAGCCGTCGAGTCGATCGTTCGAGAGTTCGTCACGCGGCAGTCGCAGGCGGTGTGCGCGAAGCGAGATAACGGTGTCACGAATTGGTGGGATCGAGACCGCTGGGATCGAGAACTCGCACAAGATCTCACCAAGGCCGGGATGCAAGAGCACCTGGCCATTTCTTTTGCCCGAAACGTGAACAACAAGGCGTTTGAGCAGTACGCGGCAGGCCGAAGCGTCGTCGCTGACGAAGTATTGGAGGTGGAGTCGTGAAAACGAAATCCATGGTGATCGACGTGAAAGCGCTTGATCTTGAAGAGGGCCAGTTCGAGGGCTACGCCGCAGTGTTTGGCAACAAAGACTCGTACGGTGACGTGATCGTTGCTGGCGCGTTCGCTGACACGCTCGCTGGCGATTTCGCCGCGAATGGTAAGGGCGTGCCCGTCTACTGGGCTCACGACTTCAAAGACCCATTCAAGAACATCGGCTCGACCATCACCGCGAAAGAAGATTCGCGTGGGCTTCGGGTCAAGGTGCAGCTCGACCTCGATACCCAGAACGCAAAGCAGACGCTCAAACTCCTCAAAGAGGGGCGCGTCAACCAGATGAGCTTCGGGTACACGGTGCTCGAGGGCGCGTATGTGGAGTCAGAAGAACACGGCTACTACTACGAGATCCGCAAGGTGAAGCTGCACGAGGTGTCGGTGGTGCCTATTGGCGCGAACCAGGAGACCGAAGTGTTGGCCGCGAAGGGTGCGCCTGCTGGCGCTGCCGAGCTCATCGCTGAGGCCGTCGAGCAGTTCGCTCTCGCAAAGTCGGCGCTTATCAAGGCGATAAACGCTTCGGGCGTTGACATCAAACTTCCCGCAGATGCGGGAGAACCAGAGTCGGAATCTGACAGCGATCAGGAGCCCGAGCAGGTCAAGTCTGAGGAACCGGAAACGGTCAAGGATGAGGAACCTGTAGAGGTCAAGTCGCAGACGGCAGATGAAGCACTCGCATTCATTGCGCTCGCAGAAGCGGGTGTCCATTTCAATACTGAAAAGGAGGTTTCTCGTGACTGAGAAGCTTGTTAAGGAACGCGAAGCTGCCGCTGTGAAGGCGCGCGCTATCGCAGAGAAGGCGCAGGGCGAAGATCGTGCGCTGACCGCTGACGAAGTGAAGCAGGTCACTGAGTTCGTTGCTGAGATCAAGGAGTTTGACGCTCAGATCAAGGCGGCTATGGATACTCAGGCGCTGCTCGATTCGATCGGCTCAATGCCCGAGGTTGAGAAGAAGGAAGCTGACGGTAGCGACATTACGCTCGGTCAGCACTTCGTGAAGGGTGCGTTTGGTCAGCTTGGCCAGATGAAGGGCAAGCCGGGCCTCAACCTCGTGCTCCCTGAGTTTAAGGCTGCGACCGACACTCACCTGACGACCACGACCGGTGCAGGCATCCTCATTCCTGAGTATGACTACAACATCGTGCATCAGAAGCGTCAGCGCCCGTTCCTTGCGGACTGGCTCGGCTCGGGCACGATGTCGGGCAACACGCTCGTCTACTTCACTGAGCGCCCTGACTCGGCCATTGAGGGTGCGGTTGCTGCTGTTGCTGAGGGTGCTAAGAAGCCCCAGCTGCACATGCCCGCCTACGATCCGGTAACTGAGACGCTCAAGAAGATCGCTGGCTACATCAAGATCTCTGACGAGATGACTGAAGATGCCGCGTTCCTCGTCTCGGAGATCGAGGGGCGCCTGCTGTACCAGCTTCAGCTTGCGGAAGAGAACCAGCTGCTCAACGGTAATGGCACTGGCCAGAACGTGCGCGGCCTGCTCAACCGTACCGGTCTTCAGACTGAGACCGCTGCTGGTGACGCTGACGTGTTCGACGCGATCTACCGTGCGCTCACGAAGGTCGAGCTCGCGACGGATCTCGTGGCTGACGGTATCGCCATCAACCCGGCTGACTACCAGAAGCTGCGTCTGTCGAAGGACGGCAACGGTCAGTACATTGCTGGTGGCCCGTTCCAGGGTCAGTACGGCAACGGTGAGGTCATGGACAACCCTGCGATCTGGGGCAAGCGCACCATCGTCACCCCGGCGATTGCGGCGGGCACCATCCTCGTCGGTGCGGGCAAGCTCGGTGCGACCGTGTACCGCAAGGGTGGCCTTTCGCTTCAGGCCACGAACACCAACGAGGACGATTTTGTGAACAACAAGATCACCATTCTCGGCGAGGAGCGCATCGGACTTGCTGTGCGTCGTCCTTCGGCGTTCGTGAAGATCACCGTTACGGCCGGCCCGTAATGGCACTCGTAGTGGTCGAGGTGCAGATCAACGGCATGCCATTCACGATCCAAATGGATGAGAAGGAAGCGCGAGAGCGCGGCCTCGTGAAAGAACAGCCTGAGGCTGCACCGAAGAAGGCAAGCAAGAAATAGGGGTGATGGGCGTGACTATTCCACCGATCGTCGACGCAAGTACGCAGGTGAATCCGCAGTTCTGGTTGAACGCGGCTCACGGTGCTATCCGAAACTACTGCGGTTGGCATGTTGCGCCCATCATCACTGAAACGATCACGCTGGACGGCAGTGGCGGAAGGACTCTGCTGCTGCCGTCTAAGCGGATCGTCAACCTCCTCACTGTCACCTCGGATGGTGCTGACGTGACAGACAAGGTTTCCACCTCGAAGCGGGCGGGCATCATCGAGATTGATGGTGCTTGGTCTTGCAAACTCGGCGGCATTACCGTCGAACTCGAGCATGGCTACCTCGCCGATGAAGTTCCAGAGGTTGCTGGCCTGATTGTGACGCTCACGAAGCGCGCAAAGGATGCTGGCCGCACTGTCGCATCTCAGGGCGTTGGACCTGCGAACATTCGCTACATCACTGGATCTGATGGGGCCGCACCCGGTGTTCCCCTGTTCGCCCAGGAGAAGGAGACGCTCGACCCGTACCGCCTAAATTGGGGGCCGTAATGGGATGGCTCGAAGATCTCGGTCAGCCCGACATGACCTTCCCTGCGGGCGAGGCTGTGGTGCGTCTACGGCGCAAGGAGATCGAGGACCCATACTCCGGTGCGGTCACGTTGGGGGATTGGTCAGAACCTGACGAGGCGACTCTCGCGGGCGCGTTCGTCGCATCCTCCTCAACTTCGGAGAACGCGAGCGCCGCGAGAAGTGCGCTACTTGAAGAGAAAAGCCTCTACCTCGAAGATCCTGATGCTGATGTGCAGATGCAAGACCGCATACGAGCACAAGGGGTCACGTACACGATTGACGGCATCCCCTCGGCTGACACGAATCCTTGGACCGGTTGGCGTCCAGTGCGAGAGATCCCTTTGAAGAGGTGGGTGGGCTGATGGAGTTCCGAAACGGTTTCTTTGACGATTTGCTCACGTCAGCGCCCGTTCGAGGCTTGGTTGATGAAGCAACTGAACGGGTCGCGAACATCGCTCGTGCGAGTGCCCCCGTGGGTGCGACAAGCGATTACAAGGACGGCATTAAGACGTCCTCGAAGCTGCAGAAGCGTTATGTCGGACTCGTGCAAGCGACTGACCCGAAGTCGATGATCGTTGAGGCGAGAACAGGCAATCTTTCACGCGCGGTAAGGGGTGCGGGTCGTGGCCAGTGAACTCATTGACGCAGACGTGGAGTTGTTCCTCACGCGAGAGATTCGGTCGCGAGTAGCGGCTCTTGCTGGCGCGGAGTTTCCGGCGACTAAGGGCCATGTTTCGAACCGGCGCTGGGTGCCGCCTGCTGCAAACCCGAGCGCGACACCTCCAATATGGCAGGTCGTCGTGCGTGACGACGGCATCAACGACATTGATCTAAGTCTCGGTGACGCAGGCATCGGCATCGTCTGCCTTGCGGGCTCACAAGACAACCCAGGCCCAGCGATACGGCTCGCAAAGATCGTGAAGGCAATCATCAAAGCTACCCCTCGCGTCCAAGCCGGAAACCCTGTCGCGGCAGTGCTCGCCTTTAACGGACCTTACCCGGTCGAAGAAGACTCGGCCTATGAACAGCGATACATGACGTGCTCACTCGCAGTCGTATCATCCCCGCTCTAGAACAGATTGGAATGCGCCAATGACTGTAATTCTCACCCACCCGCAGGGTGCGCAACGCAAGGTCCCAGACGATCACGTCGATGCTTACCTCTCCTTGGGCTGGGAACGCGCAACAGCCCAACCGGATCCTGAACCGAGCCTTTCTTGGAAGCGCGCCGATCTTGCGGCTCACGCAACCGAACTCGGCCTGGACGTTCGCGATGACGCCACCAAACGGCAGATCCTCGCAGCGATCAACGAGCCCATCTAGACCCCACCACTTTTCAACCATTTGCCCCTGGCGCTGCCGGGGGCTTTCTCATTGAAGGAGAAGAACCATGGCAGCAGATGCCGAAGGCAACGATATCGGTCTGGTCGGGATCCCGGTCACAGGGTTTCTCGCGTGGGCACCGCTCGAAACTGTAATCCCTACCGCGGTCGAAGGCAAGGAACTCAGCCTCGTCCTCGACCCCGCTTTCTCGAAGGTCGGCCTCATCAAGCAGGATGGTGGCTTCGACTGGACTGGTGAGGCGAACGGTGACGCGCTCGAGTTCTGGCAGGAGGGCTATTCGGTACCGACTGGCCTCGCGAACGTTTCGATCGCGGCAACACTCGCGGAGCACAAGGCGAAGAACCAGGAGCTTCTCTATGGCGTGGCACCTGACGTAAACGGCGCGGCTGACATTGAGGAGGCCTCGAATGGGAAGCGTGTCGTGCTGTTCTCGCACGAGGTGTTCAAGTCGGGCTGGATCCGTCGACGCGCGATGCCGAACGTTGGTATTCAGAGCGTGAAGCTCGACAAGTCCGAGCGTGGCGCTGTGCAGGGCCAGGCCGTTGTGTTCAAGGTCGACCGTTCTGCGGTCGTCAGCAACCGTCACTACCGGCAGTGGATCATTCCGCCGGTACCGGTCACGCCGTAACAGGCTCCGGCTCGGCGTCCGGTGGGGGCGTCGAGCCGGTATCCCCCTTTCTCCCCACCACAGACTTTCGACTTAAGGACCCCACCATGACTGAAACCACTGACACCACGACCGACGCTGCCTTCGATGACGAGACAGTGAACGTCGATGAGTACGACATTCCAGTCGTAGACGACGAGAACACAGAGCAACTGGTATTCGTAGCAGGCTCAACTCTCATTGTGCGCCTCGACGGCATGGAGCCGTTGCGCATCCCGCTGCGTGTGACCTACGCCACGATCAAGGAGTTGCGCGCGGGAGTTCCCGAAGACGCAGACGAGCTGGATCAGTTAGTGTTCCTGCTCGAAAAGATCGGCGACAAAGCGCTCCTCGACAAGCTGCTCAACGAGGTTGATCTGGCAGATGCGATCGCGATCTCGGTGTTGTTCTTCCGCGCTTGGAAGAAGCGCACCCAGGTCAGCCTGGGAAAACTCGTTGGCTCGTCGCGGAAGTAGAAACCTACCGCGCCGAGCTCACCTTCGACTTTCGGCATCTGTTCCACGCTCGGCTCTCGGACATCGGCGATGAGATCGATTGGGCCGAGGCTGTCGCGCTCCTCGAACAGCTCGGCGAGCACCCCGGCTCGCACTATTGGTCGAAGCTGCACGGCTTCACCCGGGCAACCGACTGGGCCGAGATCTCGGCGATGCTGACCGCGCAGCGCGTCATCAACTTCACAAACGACCGGAACGCGGAGCCCATCAAGCTGCCGATCCCAATCCGCGACCCTGACGACAACTCAGATGTGACGCCAGAACGGCGCGACGAGCTCGTGGAGTACGCCCGAGCGACCGCGCCATTCCCGCTCGATGACTAACTGAAGGGAGGCCAGGACGTGTCTCCACAGGTAGGTCATGGTGAAGTTGCGATCGTTCCGACGATCAAGGGATTCCGGCGCGCAGTCGGCGCTGAGGTCGATGGTGCAACGAAGGAAGCGGCGGGGGCGTTCTCCAAGGGGTTCGCTTCTGCCGGCGCCAAGGCAGGTAACGACTCTGGTAGAGGCTTCCACGCTGCATTCTCGGGGCAGACTGATAAGACCGTCGAGCAACTGACCGCGTCGATGCGTCGCGACGTTGCCAAGGCTGCCACTGCCGTCTCTCAGGCGCGCATCAAGGAGCAGGACTCGGCCGGCAAAGTTCGCCTCGCAGAAACGCAGCTCGGCGAGGCACGGGCGAAGTATGCAGGTGATTCGTCGCAGGTGGTGCGTGCGGAGGAGCGGCTGCAGTCGGCGCAGCGTGAGCTGGCGTCGAGGCAGGAAGTCACGCGCGATTCCACCGCGAAACTGAAGACGTCGCAGTCGAATCTTGCTGAGGCGACCGAGCGGGTTGAGCGCGAGATGCGCGACGCCGCGGCCGCCGCAGATCATGCAGGTGACGAGTTTCGTCGGGCAGGGTCGAAGGCCGATGCGGCGACGGGCGAAATGTCGCGTGCCGGTGCTGGTGGCGCTGCTGGGTTCATGGGTGGCCTCAAGGGTGGCCTCGGCAAGGTAGCTGGTGTTGTCGGCGTCGCGCTGATCGCGGCCGATCTCGTCGGCACCGTTTCGAACGTGATGGGTGACGCAGTGCGTGCCGCGGTCGGCTATGTGCAGCAGTCGGTCGTTGCCGGTTCTGGCCTGTCGGAGTCGCTGAACGCGGTGAAGGTGTCGTTCGGTGAGGCCGCGGCTGTAGGCATCGGTGAGCTGTCCAAGCTCGCTGCCCAGTCGAAGGGTCTGTCGCAGCTGCAGTTCAACGAGATCGCGACGCAGTTCTCGGCGTTCGCGAAGACCATTCGCAGTGATGATGTCGTCGGTTTCATCGACGAGCTCACCACGCGCGGCTCGGACTTCGCGTCGGTGTACAACATTGAAGTGTCGGACGCGCTCGCGCTGTTCCAGTCTGGTCTTGCTGGCGAGACTGAGCCACTACGCAAGTACGGCATCGACCTCTCAGCGGCTGCTGTGGAGGCGTACGCGCTTGCAAAGGGCATCGGTGACGGTACCGGTGCGCTGAGCGAGGCCGAGAAGCAGCAGGCGCGTTACGGGCTGCTCATGGAATCGACGGCGCAGACCGCAGGCGATTTCAACAACACCTCTGACGAGCTCGCAAACAAGCAGCGCATTCTCAACGCCGAGTGGGAGAACTCAAAAGCGAAGCTCGGCGAGTCACTGCTGCCAGCGCTCACCGACTTGGCGAACATCGCCAACGAGGAGCTCGTACCAGTGCTCAATGACGTCATTGATAAGGTCGGGCCAGAGCTGGGCGATGCGCTGAAGGAAGCAGCACCCGCTATCGGCGACATGCTTGTGGAGCTCGCTCCGCTGCTTCCTGAACTGGTCACGTTGGCAACTGAGGGCCTGCCCCCTCTCGTTGATCTGCTCACTGAGCTTGCGCCACTGATCGTCGACAACGCCGACGACATTACGACGATGGTCACCGCCATTACCGGGTTTATTGATCTTCTCGAGGGCGATACGACGTTCGAGGATCTGGGCACGAAGCTGTTCGACACGAGCGAGAACTTTCGAAAAATGACGCTCGAAGTGGGACGGATGGTGGGCAGATTCCAGTTCGCAGTCGATATGGTCAAGCGTGGTGCGGACGAGATTGCGTTGGGCATCGCTGTGAAGATTCAGGAAGCGATCAACTGGATCACTTCGCTACCGTCTCGCGCCGTCGCAGCACTTGGCAACGTGGGCTCCCTGCTCACGAGCTCCGGGCGTGCGCTGATCGGTGGATTCATCGACGGCATCGAGCAGATGGTCGACAAGGCCGGTCAAGCTGCGTCGAACGTCATTAGTTGGGTGCTGAGCTTCTTTCCGAACTCGCCCGCGGAGCGTGGCCCGCTCTCCGGGCCCGGCTGGTCGCGGCTCCGCGGCTCTGGTGAAGCGTTCATCACGCAGTGGACAGACGGCGCAGAGTCTGGGGCAAAGCGTTTCTCGCTGCCGGATCTCGTGCGACAGGCATCAGTCGCGTCGCTTTCTATCACAGGCACGCCTCATGCAGGGGCAATCGTCGGAGGTAGTGGCGGCGTTGTTGTCCAGGCTGACGTGAACGTGCAGACCCTCGAGCGAGACCCGCGCCGGGTTGGTCGAGAGATTATTCGAGGGGTGGTGGAGGCTGTTGGAGCGGTATAACTGGGCTGAGCTTGGCGGCGTGCTCTTGCACGGCTCTCCACCTGATCCATCCGTCCATTTCCGTGGACTGATGCTCTCGAAACTCAACGGTTGGCGGGGCCTTCCGGGCGCACGCGGGTCTAACGATTCGGTGCCCGGTGGACACGGCACGTACCCGGCGGATAAGGTGCTGCGCGACGAGCGCTCGATGGAGCTAAAGGGGGCTGCGGTAGGCGATGATCCTGCCGCAGCCTCAACACTTCTCGCCCAGCTCGAGACGGCGTGCGGTGACCGTATCGTGCAGCTTCGCGTCAGCGATGACACCGGCGTGTGGTCGCGCATGGTTGAGATAGAAGCATTCCAACCTGCCGAGGATTGGAACCGCCCGCGCGTGCCGTTCACGATCGACATGATTGCGCCTGACCCGGTGCGGTACTCGGACATCCTGACTGCGGGGCCGGCGCTACTGCCTGTGCAGGTTGGTGGGCTGGTTTTTCCTGCTGCGTTTCCGTGGGATTTCGGGACCTTTGATCATGCGAAAGCTGTCGTTACGAACACGGGCTCGTTGCCCATTCTGCCGCGCATCATCATCGAGTCTTTGGTGCCTGACGGGCCTGTGTTTGCGGATTCGATCACGGTGTTCGCTGGGCCGCGCAGGCTCGAGTTTGGTCCGTTCAGTGGGCGGCTCGTGTTTGATGCGTTGGAGCGTCGTGCGTGGTTGAACGGTGTCGATGTGACGCGGCAGATCATTCGACGCGAATGGCCGGTAGTTGGTCCGGGTGAAACGCAGGAGTTCTATTTTGAGGCGGTCAATCCGTCTCCGAACATTTCGCTGTCATGCGAGTACAGGATTGGGGTTTGGTGATGGCTGGTTTTGGTGTGTTTCCAAGGAGCGGGCATGCGTTCTCTCCGGTTGAGGTCGGGCAGGCGCTTGCCGCGTTCGTTGAGCGTGACGAGGAGGGTGCCCCGGTGCCTGGTGTGCTGGGGGAGCCGGTCGGTGTAGTGGTGCCGTCGTCGTGGAACTTGACGGTGATGCCGTTCGCTGAGGTCTGCAAGGTCGGTACTGGTATTGGTATCTCTGGGTTGGCAGTCTCTGAGAACGTTGCGATCGCACCCGCTACTGGTATCCCGGCGGGGCAGGCCCGCATTGATACTGTCTATTGGGATCGTGCAGCAGCCGCACTGGGGGTTGCGGCAGGTGTTCCGGCTGCATCTCCTGAGCCTCCTGCGAAGTCTGCAGAGCGTGCTGCTTTGCTTGATTTGCGAGTGCAGGCTGGTGACAGTGCGCTGGTGCAGGCTCGTGTGACGACTGCGAAGTGGTTTGATATGGCTCGTCTCGCGGTCGGGGAGCGACTGTTTTTCCGGGTTTCTGCCCGTTCGGTGGTGCCTGGTGGTGCGACCGGTGTGCCGTTGGTGTTCCCTCCGGGCATGTTTGCTGGCCCGCCGATTGTGCAGGTCACGATGTCCCCGGGCGCGCGTGACTGCACCGCGTATGTGGATTCGGTTACGAAGGATGGGTGCACGATCCAGTTGGGCTCGATGTCGGTGGTGACGCGCACGATTGGTGCGGTGGTGACGGTCGAGGCGGGCTGATGCGTGCCCTCATCCATGAGACGCGCACTGGGCACCCGATCGTTGATCTTGAAACTAGCGCGTGGGATTACGACATTGGGATTTTGACGCCGGACAAGTTGGGTGTGACGGTGCCGGCGTACACTCCGCGCGCGCGCTCGATGGATTTGGCGGAGCTGCTGACCCCGTACAAGTATTCGCTTGCGTTGATCGATGAGTCGGTGGATGGGCAACGTGTGGTGCGCGCGTCGGGGCCGATCACCGGAAGGCCACCACAGGATAATGATGACGGCAAAGCGTCGTTTAAGGTGACGGCGCGTGGCCCCGAGATCCTGTTCGATTATTGGCATATTCGCAAGCACCCTGGGTGGCCGCTGCTTGATGGGGCTGGGAAGCCGACTGGCACCTACGATCTCACTTTCACTGGCCTTTCTTTGGGAACGATTGTGAAGCGGCTCGTGCAGGAGCGAGCGAAGTGGGTTGGTAACGAACTGCCGATCACTTATGAGGCGGATCGTGCGGGTTCGCGCGAGTACGCACGTCATGAGGCGGTGGATGGGAAGCCGCTGCTTGAGGCGTTGGATCATATCGGTGAACGGTCTGATGGTGTGGAGTGGGCGCTGATCCCTGAGATTGATGCGCTCGACCAGATCACCTACAAGCTCGTCACGGGCACTGACGCGGCACAGAGCATCGTCACCCACGATCACCTCACCTGGAACATTGGTGGTGCGCGCCCGGATATTCGTGGGCTCGAACCGAACGACCTGATCGGTGAGGTCGCTACGGATGCGATCTTCCATGCGGGCAAGGGCGACGACAAGGTGCTGCTCGCCCAAGCCTCCGACCCGACGCTCGTTAATGACGGGTGGCCTCGCATGGAAGTGTGGGACTCATCACACTCATCGGTCACGCAGCAGGCAACTTTGCAGGCGTGGGCTGACGGGCGTGTGACGGGTGTTTCGCAACGCCCACAGTTCGAGGTGCGCGCCAACCGAGCTTATGGGCTCAGGTATGGCGATCTTGTGGAGATCGCATCACAGGGGCACTGGTACTGGCCGGACGGTGTGCAGACGCATCGCGTGTTTGGTGCCACCCAATCATCATCTGACCCCGACTGGATCGGGGTTCAACTCGTGTAAGGGGGCAGTATGCCAGCACGGTATCGACGGGAAGAGGATGCTCTTGCTGATTTGATTCGGGAGAATCGTCGCGGCACTCGTGACGCGCAACGCGCGACCGGCACCGAGAAAGCGCAAACCGCGTTGGTTGCTGAGCAGGCCGCTGATGACGCTCTGGCGGCGATTGCTGCGGCGAATACTGCTGACACACTTGCGAAGGGTGCGGTGACATTCTCCGAAAGCAACCCGACCGCTGGTGATGCGGCTGGGAAACCTGTGGGCGCATTGTGGACGGTGCTCTCATCGAACGAGATCGTGTCGTATTGGGAACTAAAACCGCTCGGGTGGGTGCAACGACCTCTGTCAACGACAGTGATCCCGCAGATCAACATCGGTACGGGCACGTTCGGCACGCTCTCTGGTGTGCGGCTTGCCGCTGATGCGCTCGATGGCAAGGTCATCACTGGTTCAACGATCCGCACCGCCGCCTCTGGCGCGAGAATGCAGTTCGACACGAACGGACTGCGCGGGTTCAACGCGTCAGACGTGGAAACAGTGCGCCTCCGAGTGGACGGTGACGGCCTGGAACTCACGCAGGATGCGGATTACGCGAAAGCGATTCTCGGGCTGTCTGCAAATAAAACGTTTGGGGCGCTCATCTCGGCGCTGAGCCAAACACAGAACGCGTCGTTCTCGCTGAGCGCTGAGGGGAATGCGGCGTCCCTCAGCATTGGGTCCACTGCTGGACCGGGCGGGGGAAGCTCCGTCATAATCGCTGCCGACGGCAGCCAGAACTGGGTGCGGTCCGACAGTTACAGAAACGGTACTGGGGCGCTCTCTGCCCCGTATGCAAGCGCTGGTGGCGTGGTGCCGAAACGGGCGATCGCACCGGGCGCAGCCACATCGGTGACGGTCACGTTCCCGCCTAGCCGGTTCACGGTCGCACCGATTGTGACGCCCGGTCTTTGGGGTGCCGCGAAGGACTGCGGGGTGAACGTTGATGAGATCACGTCCACCTCGTGCAAGATCTGGCTCGGCTCCAACTCTGCCGCGAGCCGAACCTTTGGAGCGCAGTGGCAGGCCTCACAAATGCTGGCTACGGCAGCTTCAGGATAGGAAACCACATTATGACTACTGGAATCTACGCGGCCACATGCCGCACACCCGACTGCCCCGCCACAAATTACACGCTCACGCTCATAAACCCGGGCGATCTGATCATGTGCGGCGGCTGCTCGACACAGATCACGGATGTGCAACCACCATTGCCAGCGCCGGAAAGTGAGGTGCTCGAATGACGCTCGTATGGCCGAACGGCACCACGGACGAACCAGCCCGCTCTGACGGGTATGGGCCGCGCCCATCGATCGAGACGAAATCAGGCGCGACCCGCCCGTTCCATGTCGGCACGGATCACTACTCGATCGGGAAGCTGTGCTCTATCGGTTCTGGCACGGTGATCGAGTCCGGGTGGGTCTCGTGGGCTGGCTGGCAGGTGCTGATTTACCTCGGCGAGATCGGCGGTGTTCGTACGTGGGTGCGGTACTGCCACCTAGCAGCCCAGCCTCCACTTCGTCGCGGCGATGAGGTCGCTGCTGGAAGCTATGTGGGGCTTGAAGGCGAGACAGGGCAGGCGGCTGGAGTTCACCTGCACTGGGAGATCTATCGCGGCCGTGTCGATCGCGGCGACTGGGGTGATCCCGGAGCGACCGTAGACCCGCGCGAGTTTGTGCTCGCGCACCTTAACGAGACCCCCGATGCTGGGGAGGAAGAAGACGAAGAGATGAAGATCAAGGCAGTGTGCCACACGCAGGGCGGCGTACAAACCGTCATCATTGGCGAGATCGGGTCGGGTTGGAAGTTCAAGTACACCACCCGTGCGCTCAGCGGCCGCAACCCGGAGAATGAGAAGTGGGCGACCGAGTTCGGCACCGGCGACTTCGTTGTTGTCACCGACCGCTCGATGCTGAACCAGTGGGAGCAGTCGCTCGACGCGGTTCGGCAGGGCAAGTGACCAGGTGTGAAAGCGAGCCCGCATGACTGAAGACGTTGATTCTTATTCGCAAGCCGAGATCGTGCGCCTGCTTAAAGCTTTGTCGAATGACATGCGTGACCTGCGTGGCGAGGTGCACGCTCTCGGTGCAACGTTCGTGACCCGTGCTGAGCTTGCCGCGTGGCAAACGTCCTACGAGCGCGAGATCAAGGAGCTAAAAGAGAACGCGAAGCCGGTGAAGGTGTCCGGGTGGACAATCGGCGGGTTCGCGCTTTCAGCGGTTGTCGGGCTAGGTTCGCTGCTCGGTCTCGCGATCACTCTTATCACTGTCTTGAAGTAAGGAGGCATTATGCCGAAGGTAATTCCTGATGCGACCCTGTTTGCGGCAAAGCGTGGCTTTGTGCGCACGTTCTCGCAGTCACTCGCAACATCGCTCGTGATCCCTGCTGGCCTCACTCTCGCGTTCACGCATGACGCGTTGCTTGCTGCGGCCGTCGGCGTTGCCGGCATGCTCGTCGGTGCGGGAGTGAACGGCGCCCAGTCCTATTTCGACATCATCTCGAAGGGTGTGCCCGACGAGTATCAGGTTGATGAACCGGAACGGCGCGGCAAGTACGCTGCCGAATAATTGAACATGAAGAACGCCCCCTTGGGTTGGTCTACGGACTGACCTGAGGGGGCGCTTTTTCGTTTTCCTGCTACTATCCAAGAACCTCCTGCCAGTTGGAGCAGCACCTCCGTGTCAATACCGGAAAGCCGGTTCATCGGGTGCTTGCACCATAAGCAGGAGGTAAGTATGGCAATTAGTTGTCATAAATGTGGAGGACGCGTGAAAGAGAAAGCCCCTCCCGATAAGTGGAAGATTATCTTCCGCATCGGAGGGGCTCTCTTTTTCGCATATAGGTTCGTAAAGGACCTGTGGTTCTAATCCACTGGGGCGGGCTCGTTAGCGCGGGCTCGCCCCTACCTTTTTGAACGTCTGAAGAGTCTAACATTCGACAGCCGGAAAGTAATCCCGTACTTTCACACGCACCGCTCACCGCACTTCGAGCACTCGAGCCACCATTTCCACCGGCACAGTACGCCGACACCGCAGTACGGGCAGATCTCGTCGGTGATCCAGTCGTCAGACATACTTCAGGGTACGCGGGACGGGTGACATTGCGGCGAGCGCTAGTTGAGCAAGCCGCTGAGTGCTTCCATAGCCGAGGTGAGGCGTGGGTCTGAGCGGCGAACCTTGTATGAGCGTGACTGCATCCGTGTGGAGTGCCCGACGATATCGATGATGAGATCTTCGGGGACATGCGCTTCATAGAGAAGATCCACGGTCGTGTGGCGCAGATCGTGGAGGCGTACGTGCTTGCCTGTGATGCCGCTGCGTGTGAGCCACCGCTGCCAGCCAACTGTCACACTGTCTGGGTCAATGGGGGAGCCGTCAGCGTGGCAGAACACGAGTCCGTGCGGGCTGACTCCTGCGCGCTTTGAGTGGAGCTTGAGCATGGTGTCTAGCGGGTCTACGAGGGGCAGCACGCGATTACCGGCCATCGTTTTCACGTCAACTAGGTAGAAGTTCTTATCGAGATGTGTGGCAGCGTAATCTGCTGGTGCTTTGCTCATGTCGCGGATGCGTTGTAGCTGCGTGTTCACGTCTAGGTAGGTGGATACGCGATCCCATTGCAAGCCGAGCGCTTCACCGCGACGGCATGCTGTGAGTAGGTAGAAGGCGTACAGCGTTGGCATTGGGTCGTAGTCGCCTGGCGCGTCGAGTGCTGTTGCTGCGGCTTTGAGTACGGCTTTCGCTTCTGGAATGTCGAGCGCCTGAAGCTCGGGTCGCGCTTTGCGTGGTGCGTCCATGAGGTCGCATGGGTTTTTGCCGATCTTCCCCTCGCGTTCTGCGATCTTGAGGGAGCGTGCCATGATGCGGTGCGCGTTGAGTGCGTAGCTGGTGGAGAGTTTCGGCCCGTCTGGGTCGGCTTTGCGTTTCGGCGTGCTGAGGATGCGGGTGTGGACTTGGCGGATGTCGCTTGGTGTGAGCTTTGAGAGTTTCTTTTTGCCTAGTTCGGGGATGATGTGACGGTTGACGACGATGCGGTATCCGGCGAGCGTGTTCGGGCGGGTGGTTGTGGGGGCGATGTTGTCGAGCCAGTAGGTGAACCACCACGCAACGGTTGGGGAGCTTGTAGGGAGGTCACCGCGATCCTCAAGAGTGCGCCGCTCGACAGAGAGCTTGCGCTTCACATCGTCCGGCGTTGGTGCGTAGATGTACTTGCGGCGGCGCTTGCCAGCAGCGGCGGGTAGCTCAAGAACAGCGACCCACATTTGTTTATCTTCGCGCCAGAATACGGGCGATTGGATTGACCGTTTCATGGTTCCTCCGTGCTCTGGTACAGCCATTTATACATCCAAGGATAGCCGAACATATATCGCATATGTGCAGTTAGAGATTCTAAGCGTACACTAATCGGCTCCAAACGTGACCTAAAAATACGCTGAAAATCGAAAGGTCACCGGATCGATGCCGGTCGGAGCCACGTAGCGGAGATTACACCGCTGCTGAACCCCCAAGAGGCTTCTACTCTTGGGGGTTCCTTTATTTCCCAGATCAGACGGTAGATTGTTGCCACAATCGCCCTCGGAACGCGCAAGTTTCAAAACACAAAAGCCCCAGACCGGACAACCCCGGCTGGGGCTTTTTTCGTTTCTGCGCAAGATGTACATCCAAAAGTACATCCAAGACTTTTCGCACCTCTATAAATGTCACAGGCTTCGACTATTATTCGAACATAGTTTCGAACGATCGGGGAGTAAGGGTGATTACAACCATTGGTGGCATTGCGGAAGCGGCGAAGCTGTGCGGGGTTCCGCCGTCAGTCCTGCTTGAGCGATTCCTCTGCGCGCTCGAAGATGACGCGCGGGGCGACACCGAGCGCACCGCATAGCTCAACGAAGGCCGGCGTCGGAATGTCGCGCTTGTTGTTGAGGTAATTGAGTACGGCGCTCTTAGAGAGGCCGCTGGCGGTTGAAAGATCATCAAAGGTGATTTTCTTGCGACCGCGTTCGGCGCGCAGTTCTGCGGCAACTGCCGCATTGAAGGTGTCTCCGTATATTCCCATGCGGACGAGTCTAGTTCACTTTTGGCACTAATGGTAGTCAAATTGACACCGCCAGTTTTCGATTGAGAGTTGCACGGTTGTCATGCGTACACCTATAGTGTTCATATGGCATCTAAAACGACACCCCAACTCATCGAGCAGGCCCGCCTCGATGAAGAGCGTTCACTCAAGTGGACGGCAGAAAAATCTGGCATTGCTCTCAGCACCTTCAAGCGCAAGATCAACGGCGGTGCAGACTTCACGATCAGTGAAACCCGTCGCGTGGCACTCGCCCTCGGGCGCAAGCCGTACGAGTTCCTGCCGGACGACTTCATTGCTCCAGTGGCTCAGATCTTGAACAAGGACGCGGCCTGATGGCGATCTCGTACAGCGCACAAGGCGCAGGCGAGGCGACCGGCCTCTCAACCTCATTCATCTACGAGGCGGTCCGCAGCGGCGAACTTCCCGGCAGGTACGCGAAGTCGAAACTCATCATCGAGCACGACGCACTCGCGGCATGGGTCGCATCACTGCCCACCGACAAGCCGGAGGTAGGGCGATGAGCCAGAACATTGTAGTGCAGAACAACGTAATGAAAGACGTGGACGTGAAGCAGCTCGCAAAGGCGGTCGCTGAGCAGCTTATAGGGCAGCTCGAGGCGGACTTTCAACTGCCGCGAGGATGCAAGGATCATCCTCAGCAAGAATCGCCCGAATGCTTGACCTGCACGCTCCTCGAACTCACTGACCGGCGCATCGCTGCCGCACTCAAAGCAGCCCTTGGGAGCGGCAGCGATGACTAGCGATTACAGGCCTGCGGCGCGCAGCGAATTGTTGATGTCGCGTACCGCATCCTTTGGCGCGGCGTCGGCTTTGCGGGCGATCACTTCGATGGCTTCCCAGATTTTCTCGATCTGGTTTTCGTCTGTCGCTTCTGCGCGTAGTTCTCGCACCTTTGCAAGTGTGCTCATGTTTTCTCCTGTTCGTAGTGTGCCGGAAGGTTGTAGCTCCGGTATCGCCATGATCGCACGGGAGGGCGCTGACGGGGTATCTCCTGCTGTCGGCGCGGCGGGGGCGTGTCGTTGCGCCGCTCCTGCCGATTCTTCACATGAAAAGAAAATGCCCGGTGTTGGAGCACCGGGCGAGACAGTTAGGAAATCAAATGTCTGAACCACAGGATACCAAACGTTTCTCCGCAGTGGGATGCGATGTGCTCGATACCGCACAGCAGCGAGTCGCCAATTTCCCAGATGAGGAGTCGGCGCAGACGGGTGCCAGCTTCATGAACGGCGCGACGCACGCACAGATCGAGGCTTACATCTGGGAGGCCGCAAAGTGAGCGCGGTGGAGAGCTTCGAAGTGCAGCTTGACCAGATCAAGGTCAGCACACTCTTCGGTGACGTGTGGTCAGCCCGCGACCTGATGCCATACGCGGGGTACACAAACTGGCGTAAATGGTCTGGCGCGCTTGACCGTGCGGTTGCGTCGGTGGACGCGAGCGGGCTGGACGCTTCAGACCATTTTGCCGGAGGGGTCAAAATGGTCTCGGTCGGCTCAGGCGCACGGCGCGAGGTGGAAGACGTAGAGCTCACCCGGTACGCCTGCTACGTCCTCTTCCAGAACGGTGACCCACGGAAGCCAGAGATCGCGGCAGCGCAGCAGTACTTCGCGGTGCAGACCCGCAAGCAGGAAGTCGCAGCGGCACCTACTGGTGCGGAACTGATCGCGCTCGCCGTGATCGAGGCTCAGGCGATGCTCGCGCAGAAAGACGCGGTGATCGCTGAGCTCACGCCCAAGGCGGACGCGTGGGAAGGCCTCGCGTCCGGTAACGGCACGTACTCAGTGGGTGATGCAGCGAAGATGCTTAACCAGGTTGGTATCGAGACTGGCCGTGACCGTCTGTTCGAGTACCTGCACGAGATCGGGTGGGTGTTCCGCCAGTCGGGCCGGTGGCAGGCATCTCAGAAGAAAGCTGTCGATACTGGCCGGCTGTTCCACAAACCGCAGTCGCATGAGCATCCTGAGACGGGTGAGCGGGTGATTGATGCGCCGCAGGTTCGGGTGACGATGAAGGGGCTGAACGAGTTGCGCACTCGGCTGCTCCCGCCCATCCCATATTTGCGCGCAGTTGGCGGTGGTGCCGTCTGAGTAGCCGCCCAACCTAACCCCAGCCCCCTTTCTCGCCACGGTTTCGACCCTGGCTTAGCTACAGCATTGCCTCTTTCAGGTGAGCAGCCCGTTTCGAGTCGGGCCAATGCACGGCCTTACGGCTTCCGGGGTCACTGACAGCGACATGTTGCGCCGATGTGATCACCACCGGGTCTTTGAGAACTGAATATAGCGACGAATGAGGATACCTCTACTGGTCAGGCGCGTTGCGGCCAGTAGGGACACAGCAGGGAGCGGCCACCGCCTGGCAACTCTGGGGATGACACACCCTGGGAGATTCGGCTCTGCTTGGAAAGTAGTTCGGCGTAAGTCCACGGGAGTGGCGCAAATCCTTCATGAGTTGGGGGTCTCGCTACTGGGTAGCGATGTTTCGATCCTGTGGTGGGGTCAACAGTTTTATCGATCACCGGATGGTGGTCAGGGTGCGTCTGGTGGCGCGTTTGATGTCTGGGTTACCCGGTCAACGTTTGGGGTTCTGATTCCCCTTGCACCCACGACATTCAGTCAGCCATTCAATTACATAAGGAGAAGAAAATGGCATTCAAGAAGTACGAACCGCGTTCAGGTGGCGGAAAACCAAATCATCTAGCAGTGAGCCGTTTCCCTCTCTGCTGGATTGGTAGAAGTGGGGCGAATGCTCCCGCGAATATGACGTTCAACAGCGCAGCGCTTGCGCTTTTTGGGGACGGCACGTCTCACGTTGAAATTATGTGGGATGGAGAGCAGCGCATGTTTGCTTTTGTGCCTTCGCCGCGCATCTCCCCTGACGCAATGAAGCTTGGGTCTTCGGCTAAGGAAACTAGCGGGGTGCGCCGAATTGGGCTGACTGGGTTGGTAAAGGCGTTCCCGGAAATCGCTTCACTTGGCGGTCGAGTGTGGCGCATCTTGCCTGACCTTGACGAGGGCTACTACGTCGCTCGTCTCGCTTCTCAGAAGGAACTTACAGACGGGCTCTAAATTGCCTAGCCCCTGAGCCTGTGATCGGTTGTCCGGGCGTAGAACCCGGCAGGGGTACGAAAGTCCAACGTTCTAGAAGTTGGCGAGCCCTCGGTGTGGGGCTGACGGTGTACCCGCATGGGTGCGCTTAACGAGCTTGGGTGAGCGGTGGAACGACGCTCAACTGCACACACCACACAAGTTTTCTGAGGAGGAAGAAATGAATGATGCGACCCTGTTTCGGATCGTTGAAGCGCTCATTGATGAGTGCCCGCAAACGTTGTTCAGTGAGCAGTTGGCTGACGTGTTGAAGGTCAACCGGGAGGTGCTTGATGCGTAGGTTTCATTGGTCTTGGCTTCCGGTCGGTTTGATGTTCGTCATGCTGCTCGCTGGTATGGCGCTGATGTTTTGGGAGGCGATCGCGTGAACGGGTTGTCTCTGCTCGGGTACGTGGTCATGGTGGTCATGGTTGCCGCCTGGTTTGTTCGATCGAAGGGGCGTAGTGATGCGTGATTTTGTGTTTGAGAACAAGGGGGCTGGGCTTTACGGAGCACCAGCACCAACACATAAGACGAAGTGCCCGAATAGCAATAATCCGCATGGGCATTCCGATCAGTGCCCGTGCCGTGTGCGCGCTTCACAGCAGGTTCCCTATGAGGAGCCCACTTACCCACCGTCACGTCATGACGCACTGTTTGAGGGTGACTGATGCACTGCTCAAGGTGGCGGTGTCGGGGGTGCTGCGAGTCGTGCAAGCAATGCCAGTTCACGCATGACGACGTACGAATGATGAGAGAGGACGACCTATGAGCGTCGAGATTATCCCACGCGAGAGCGAGGAACAGTGGCTTACGGAGCGCAGGTCGCGCGTCACCGCAACCGATATTGGAAGGCTCGCCAACGGCGGGCCCTCGGTGTTTGCGGCGGTCAAAGCCGAGAAGCACGGGGTACGCAGTTTCTTCGGGAGCCGATACACCGAGTGGGGGCATGAGCGTGAGCCGCTGATCGTGTCGCATCTCGAGTTCGAGTACGACCTTGTAGCGAACGACGCACTCTATGTGAATGGTGGGCGTGCGGCGACACCTGATGCGGTGGCGAACGGTCTGCTCGGTGAGGTGAAAACGACAGTCACGGATTGGTGGCAGGGAGATGACGCTTCGACGATGCTCGAGCTGCGCCGTGTGAAGCCGCAGTACCTGGATCAAGTGTTGTGGGCGCAGGACGTGGCTGAGGTTGATCGGACGGTGTTTGCGTGGGAGCCTCACGAGAACTTCATTCCTGGGCAGATCCGCAAGGTGATTATCGGGTACGACCCTAAGCGCCTAGCTGAACTTGCCGAGGTCGAGGAAAGGTTCCTTGAATATCTCGCTGCTGAAGATGCTTCTGGCGAGTGGGACGGGTTCCTTGCGAAGTACGCCGAGATCGAAGCTCGTGTGAAAGAAGCGACCGCTGAGCTCGACGCCATGAAAGACCAGTTTCGTGAGAAGCAGGGCGACGCAGAGGTGGCGGTGAAGTCACCATTTGGGCTCATCTCGTATTCGATACCGAAGCCTCGCGCGACGTTCGACACGACCGGTTTCAAGAAGGCTCACGCGGATCTCGCGGAGCAGTTCACAAAGCTCGTTCCGGCGAGCAAACCAACTCTAAGGATCACGGTGAAATAAATGGCTGAAACGAAAACTAAGCATGCCTCGCTCGCTGCCGCTCTGGCGGCGTTCCAAGCCGAACTACCCGGTGTCAGTAAAGACAGTGAGAACCCGCATTTCAAATCGAAGTATGCGGATCTCGCGGACATGTCCAAAGCGATCCTGCCAGCGCTCGCAAAACAGGGGCTCGCGTTTCTCTCGATGCCAACTCTGACGGATCGCGGGTTTGTGCTCGCGTACTCGCTGCTGCATGAATCGGGGGAGCGGTTCGACGGCGAGTACCCGTTGAACGCTGCCGGGAACGACCAGCAGAAGGGCTCAAGCATCACTTATGCGCGCCGGTATGCATTGGGCGCAATCACGGGTGCTGCGGCTGACGATGATGACGGGAATGCAGCATCGCAGGTGAGGCAGGTGCAGCCACCGGCTGAGTGGCGGAAGGTGATCGCGGACGCTCCTAATCAGGATGCGTTGAATGCGATCTACCAGACAGCCACGCAAGATGGTTGGGCGATTCAAGAAGTGATGCAAGCGCTTACTGCGAGGAAGAAGGTGTTGCTTGATGCAGGTGAGAACGCCGGATCTGATTCTGAGTGAGATCGCCCAAACCCGGCATGAGTTGATGCGGGGGAGTGACGCGCTCTATGGTGCGGAGCTTGCTGCTGAGCGTGCGGAGGATGCTGCGCAGCTCGCGTCGGATCGGGTCTACATGACCGCTGATGGCAGCGTGGAGGATCGCAAGGCTGCTGGGCGTGCAGCGTCTCAGGTTGAGCGTGATGCGGCGTTCGTGGCGCGTGCTGAGCATAACCGTGTTCGTTCGAAGATTCGGGCGATGGAGGCGGCGCTTGTGTCGCTTCAGGCTGAGTTGAAGTGGGCGAAGGAGGCGGGCGCATGATGCCGGTTCTTGAACCGCTGCTCACTTGCGGCACTTGCTCTGGCTCCGGGTGGCTTACTGACGCTCGGGGCCTTTCTTATGCCTGCTGGTGCAGGACGAAACCCCAGGAGGTGCCATGAGGCAAGTCGACAGTAGTGACGCCAGATATGTCACTTGCGCGCGATGCCCACAGAGGTTCGCGCAGTGGACAGGCGACCGTAGGCAGATTCTTTGCCGCGACTGCAGGTACGTGATTAGTGGGTTTGAGCGAGAAATGTGGGAAGCAGCATGAGCGTGCATCTCACCGGCGAAGGCGCATCAATCGCGCTGAACAGGCTTGCTCGCGAGCAGATGAAACACAAGCTGCTCGCAGACATCAACACAGACATGATGGTGTGCCAAATCGAAGGCACCGACCATCTTGAATATGTGCGCGAACTGCATGAGTTGGTCGCGCACTTTGACCCTTGTGAGGTGATGCATGGAAACGATGACGGGCATCGCGATTATCGACTGTGACCGGTGCGGGTATCGACATCCAGAGTCGCGCGAGCATTGCGTGCATTGCGGTAAAGCGTCACTGTTCGGGCATGACTTTTGTGAGCCTGCATGAGAAACGAAGGAGTCATAAATGTGGCCTGTTGATGATGATGAGTTTGAGGCGTTGGTGTCGTGTGCGGTGAAGGATCATCGTTCGGATATGGCGCGGCGGGTTCGTGACAAGCTCGCAAACCCTGATGTGGTCGGGCGGACGGTGCTGGCTCTGGAGCGCATTGTGGAGCGTGTTGACGAGCATTTGTTGGCGGCTTGTGACGAGGATGTGCGGCGGCGTCGTGAGCATGCGCGTGACGGGTTTTATGAGGCGTTGAACATGTACCGGGTGCTCGCAAACGATGAGGGGCCATGAGTACCCCGAAGGCGGCGCTCCGAAAGCTCGAGGCGCGTGACGGGCACGAGTGCGCTTGGCACGGCGTGAACTGCGGCACTGACACGTTGGTGCCGCAGCATCGGCAGGGCGGCATGGGCGGGTCGCCGTTCAAGCACCGCTTGTCGAATCTCGTGTGGCTTTGCAGCCGAATGAATGGCGATATCGAGGCTGACGCTGACCTCGCGATGGAAGCGCGTGAGCGTGGCATCAAGGTCGGTTTCTGGGCTGACACCGAGACGATCCCGGTCGTGTACTCGGACGGGTCGCCATGGTGGCTCAGTGATGACGGTACGAAGCGCGGGCAACCGTTTTGAAAGGAGG
>Ga0209570_1000516_pt1 | contig 42689 bp, 35 predicted proteins | sample EBPBio172007_DNA_FD_185861 | JGI IMG/M metagenome (GOLD analysis project Ga0209570, IMG submission 185861) | Wastewater treatment Type I Accumulibacter community from EBPR Bioreactor in Madison, WI, USA - Reactor 1_9/17/2007_ DNA (SPAdes)... | ecosystem: Engineered > Bioreactor > EBPR >... | reverse complement strand
GGCTCCACATCATCTGGCACTGCTGGCAAGACCACCAGACCTACGACCCCGCCCAGCACCGCGCACTCCAGCGCGTCCTGGCCACCCAAACCCAGGCGGCTTGACATAGGGCTTCTCATGGGGTCTCCTCCGGGACCGGGCCACCCACCGGCGGCGTCGTACTGCCACGATAACCAGCCCCGTCAGGTGTCTCACCCGGGCCCGTGGGGACGGCGCAGAGCCACTCCCCGACGCTGGACCCCGAGGTGGGCTACAACTGAAACACCCACGTGAGCAGGGTCAGCGTGACCAACGGGATGAGCACGATGGCGACGACATTGAGCCACAGGCCGCCGCGGATCATCTGCCCGGCCGTGACGTAGCCGGAGCCATAGGCGATGGCGTTGGGCGGTGTCGCGACCGGAAGCATGAAAGCGCACGTCGCGGCGAGGGCTACCGGCACGGTGAGCAGGATGGGGTGGGCGTCGAGACCCACAGCCACGCCGCCCGCGATGGGCAGGAAGGTGGCCGCGGTCGCCGTGTTGCTCGTCAGTTCGGTCAGGAAGACGATGCCCGCGGTGAAGGCGATGATCAATACGACCGTCGCCAGCCCTGTCCAACTGGCGACATGCGCGCCGATCCACTTGGTCAGGCCCGACTTCGTGAACTGGGACGACAACGCCAGGCCTCCGCCGAACAGCAGCAGCACGCCCCAGGGCAGGGCCACCGCAGTGTCCCAATCCAGCAGGCGTACGCCGCGCCGAGCGCCCGCCGGGATCAAGAACAGCAGCACGCCGGCGATGATCGCGATACCAGCGTCGCTAACCGGCGGTTTGCTCAGCAACAAGGGCAGGGCCACCCACGCCGCCGCCGCCGCGACGAACACCGCAAGCACCCGCCATTCGCCTCGGGACACGGGACCGAGTTTGGCCAGTTCCGCATCCATCAGCTCTCGCCCCCCGGGGATCTCGGTGATCTCCGGCTTGAACAGAACCTTGGTCAACACGAACCACGCGATCGCGGTGAAAGCGACCGCCAACGGCAGGCCCACCATCATCCATTGCCCGAAACCGATGTCGATGCCCTGATTCTCGCGCAGATAGCCGACCAGCAGCGTGTTGGGTGGGGTGCCGATGATCGTCGCCAGCGAGCCCAGCGATGCCGAATACGCGATGCCCAACATGAGGGCCGTCCCGAATTTGGTGCGCATGATCGCGTGGTGCGTCGAGGGGGTTCCCGCCGCGTCTCCCGCCGTCGGCGGCTCGGTGTCGTGGGCGTCGTCGGCGTCGTCGGCGCGCAGGGCGGTGCCGGCCGGGGTGGCGATCAAGGAACGGTCCGCGACCAGCATCAAGACGGACACGCCGATGGGCAGCATCATGACCGCGGTCGCCGTGTTCGACACCCACATGCTGAGAAAGGCCGTGGCGATCATGAACCCGGCGATCACATGGGTCGCCTTGGTACCCATGACACGAACCGTGAGCAGCGCGATGCGCCGGTGCAGGTTCCAGCGCTGCATGGCGAGCGCGATCAGGAATCCGCCCATGAACAAGAAGATGATGTCCGCGCCGTAGGAGGCTCCTACCTCGCTGACGCTGGTGTGCCGGCCGATCGCGGGGAAGATGATCAACGGTAGGAGCGCCGTCGCGGGGATGGGAATCGCCTCGGTCATCCACCACGCACCCATGAGCACCGCCGTGGCCGCCGTGAGTTTGCCCGGGTGGGAGAGGTCATCCGGGAGGACGACATACATGAGGATCGCCAGCACGAGTCCGACGATGAGGCCGATGCGACGCCGCTGAGTCTGCTGGGTCGACTCGGCCGGAGCGCGTTCGCCGGGTGATTGTTGATCGATCTCCCGGCCCCTCTTCGGGTCGGCCTCTAAACCATGTAAATGCGCACCTGGCAGGGGGTGACTCATCGTTACCTCCGTGGTGTCGGACGCCCCTTTGTGGTTTCGGACGTCATCATGGGTAATGCGGTCGAGTGTGACAGAGATCGCATTGGAGGGAAACCGATCGCGGACGAATCGTGGTCCCGGACAGGGCTCGTCACGCAGCGTGATTCCCTCCGCCGGCATTGTGTGGGACGCGGAGCCGAGATGACCGAGGGCCAGCGGGCGTAGCGTGTGGCGGCCGCGCGAGAATGGCCGGTACGACGGGGGCCGGGGGCGCGCGGCTCCCGGCGTACCGCCTTATCCGCTGCCCGACCCCGCGCCGAACAGGAGCTGACCGCCATGCGCCACCCGCAGCGAGAGCCGATGCCCGGAATGCCGCAGCGCCTGCGGATCTACGAGGTGGGGGTGCGCGACGGCCTGCAGAACGAGCAGGCCACCGTGCCGGTCGAGGTCAAGGCCGAGTTCGTGCGGCGGCTGCTCGCGGCCGGGCTGGAGACCATCGAGGTGACCAGCTTCGTTTCCCCGAAATGGGTGCCGCAGCTCGCCGACGCCGCGGAGCTGATCGAGTTGCTCGGGGCCGACGGGCTGGGTCGTCATCGGCCGGTGCTGACCCCGAACGAGAGGGGCCTGGACCGGGCGCTGGAGCTGGGCGTCAGCGCGGTGGCGATCTTCGGCAGCGCGACCGAGACGTTCAGCCAGAAGAACCTCAACCGGTCGGTGGCGGAGTCGGTGGAGATGTTCCGGCCGGTCGCGACGCGGGCGAAGGAGGCGGGGGCGTGGGTGCGGGCGTACGTGTCGATGTGCTTCGGCGACCCCTGGGAGGGCGACGTGCCGGTCGCGAAGGTCGTGGATTCGGCGCGGCGGTTCATGGAGCTGGGCGCGGATGAGCTGTCGATCGGCGACACGATCGGGGTGGCGACGCCGGGGCACACGGTGGCGTTGTTGGACGGGCTGGTCGCGGCCGGCATCGGGATCGAGCAGATCGCGGTGCACTTCCACGACACCTACGGGCAGGCGCTGGCGAACACGGTGGCGGCGGTGCAGTACGGCGTGCGCACGGTGGACGCCTCGGCCGGCGGGCTCGGCGGCTGCCCCTACGCGAAGTCGGCGACCGGGAATCTGGCCACCGAGGACCTGGTCTGGGCGCTGGAGGGGATGGGCGTCGACACGGGCGTGGACCTGGATGCGCTGGTCGCGACGAGCGCCTGGATGGCCGGGCAGTTGGGGCGGCCCTCGGCGAGTTCGGTGGTGCGCGCCCTCGCGGGCTGAGTGTCTGCCGTCGACGCGGGGCCCTCTACCGCTGCGGCGACAGGGCGATGTCGGTGCTGCCCCTGGTGATGTCGACGGGTGGGCGTGGCTTGTTGTCATAACGCTCGGTGTGATCTGGGTGACAGTTCTATGCGGGTTGAATTCGTGTGCCGCTTAGCGCCGCTCGCGTCGTCTCCCGCGAGATTCCGTGTTTAATATCGCACATAACGGGCATCGCGTGCTTGCGTGATCGGTTAGGTGTTCGAGATAATGGGCTATGAGCTCGACGGACACCTTCGCACCGACTCCGGTGGCTGGGTTGTCGTCGTACGAGGCGACGCGCTGGTTGGAGGACGCGGTACGTCGGGTGGGGTTGGGGCTGCGACACCTGACCGGCGGGGCAGACGGCTCGCTCGGGCTGGGGGACGTGTTGGCGTTGCTGCCGACGGACGATCTGGCGGGGTTGTTCGGGGACTTGGTGGCGCTGCGGGCGTTGGCAGAAGGGGCCTCGGCGGCCGTGCTGGCCGAGGCCGTCGCCCGTGGGGTGGTCGCCGCCTCGGATGATTCGCCGCGGCCGATCGGTCCGAGGATCACCGCGTGGGTGCAGGACCAGGCCGCCGCGGCCGGTGCGCCAGTCACGGCCGGGGTAGCGGGGACCTACCGCACGTGCTGGGAGCAGTCCCGCCGGCCCGAGCTGGCGCCGCTGACCGCGGCGGTCCGGGACGGTCGGATCTCCCTGACGGTCGGCGCCCGACTCGGGGCTGACTTGTCGACGTTGGCCGTCAAAATCCCCACCGACTGGTGGGAGGCGGCGGCGGGAGAATTGATCGCGCACGCCGCCACCGGGGCCTCCGCGTCCCAGTTGGGCAGCCTCAAAGAAGCGCTGATCGCCAGCTACGGCGACGAGGGTGACTTCGAGGAGCAGCAGAAGGAGCTGCACCGCCAGCGGCGGTTCACCACCCCGGTCAAGGACGGCACCGGGATGTGGGTCGGTCGGTACGCGATGACCAACGACGACTACGCCGCCCTCAAAGCCGCGCTGGATGCGCTGGCCGCACCGACCCCGACCGCGGACGGCGAAGTCGATACTCGGACCGCGGAGCAGCGCAACCTGGACGCGATCATCGAGATGGCCCGCATCGTGGCAACCGACCCGACGTTGAGCGGCCACGTCCGGCCGGGCTCGGCGGCCAAGGCCCAGATCATCATCACGATCGACCACGACCTGCTGGCCGAGAAGGTCCGCGCCTATTACGCCCAGCGCACCAGCCAGGACCGCGCTCAGCGCGCCGGCCAGGACTGCGCCGAGAGCGCCGGCCACGACCACACCGAGAGCGACGGCGACGACCACACCGAGAGCGCCGGCGACGACTGCGCTCAGCCCCGAGGCCAAGACGGCGCCCGGGAGGACTCGTGCGGCGTGCAGGCATCGAGGGGCGGCGCCGGGTCGACGGGCAGCGCGGGGTCGGCGAGCAGCGCGGGGTCGACGGGGTCGGCCAGGTCAACGGGCAGTGCGGGGACAGCGGGGTCGGCCAGGTTAAATGAGTCGACGGGTCGAGGGGCGGGGCGGGGGTACGGGCTGGACGGGTTCGGCACTCCGCTGACCCCGGCCACGGTTCGGCGGTTGGCGTGTGATGCCCGGATCATCCCAGCGGTACTCGGCACCGACGGCGCGGTCCTCGACCTGGGCCGGGCATCCCGGCTCGCCTCCCCGGATCAGGTCCGCTACCTGCGGCTACGGGACGGGTGCTGCACCTTCCCCGGCTGTGACCGACCATCGTCCTGGTGCGAGGCCCACCATCTGCGCGAATGGACCACAGACCTCGGCGAGACCAACGTCGACAACCTTGCGCTGCTGTGTACCCGACACCACACCGACGTCCACACCCGCGGCCTCGCCGGGCGCCTGGTCGACGGCGCCATCCGCTGGAGCCGCCGCCAATAACCGCGCCCCCTCGGCTGCACGCCCCACTCCCACCCCGGAAGGGCTGACACTCGAGTCCTTAGCTGCGGCGAAAGGCGGTGCCGGCACCGCCTTTCGCCGCACTCAGCACGTCAACATCGGGCACAGGCGCCGCCCTTTGCCGCACTCGACGACAATGGTTCGCGACGGTGGCCGGTTGTGACGCCGGTAGCCTCGCCAGCGTGGATCGGACCCGGGAGCCGTGGAACCTCAATATCCACTACGACCGACTCCTCGTCAGGCTGACCCGCCCCGGCCAGCGCGTTCTCGACGTGGGCTGCGGCGATGGGTTCCTGAGCGCCCGGCTCGCAGATGCCGGCTGCCATGTAGTCGCCCTCGACGCGGACGAAGGCGTCGTACTCCGAGCCCGCGCGCGGTGGCCGAAGAAACCCGTCGACTGGACCCAGGGCGACCTCCACACCCATTCGCTGCAGCCCGGCAGCTTCGACGTCGTCGTGTCGAACGCGACCCTGCACCACATGCCCGACACGGTGGCGGCCCTTCGTCGGCTGGGCGACCTGACCCGGCCCGGCGGAACGGTGGGCGTCGTCGGGTTGGCGAAGGCCGGCCCGCTGGACTGGCCGATGTCGCTGCTCTCGGCTGTCGGCATCGCCGTCGCGACCGGCGTCCGACGGACATGGGAGCACTCCGCCCCGATCGTCTGGCCCCCACCGCACACCTACGGCGAGGTCAATCGGATGACCGCGGACGAGTGGCCCGGCCGCTCGTATCGCCGGCTGTGGCTCGGTCGCTACCTCGTGACGTGGGAGAAACCCGCTCCGTGACTCCGGCCCACCTGGAGCGTGGCCGCGCGCTGGCGTCGGCCGGTGCCTTCCCGTCGGCCGGTGTCCTTAGCTGTGGCAAAGGGCGGTGCCGGCACCGCCCTTTGCCACAGCTTGTCGAAGGGCGTCGGCGGACGACGTCCGGTGTCGCCCTTGCTCGCTTGGGGGCTGTCGGTACCGCCACGTAGGTTGTCCCTCGAGACGACGAAGGAGGTTCCTCATGCGCTCAGGGATCGACCTGGCGGGAATCGACACCACGATCCGGCCGCAGGACGACCTGTTCGGGTTTGTCAACGCCGCGTGGATCGCCGCCACCCCGGTGCCGCCCGACCGTGGCCGCTATGGCACGTTCGACATCCTGCGCGAGCGCGCCGAGGAGGACATGCGGACGCTGTTGACCGAGAACCGCGACGATGTCGCAGCAAACGGCGACAGCGCCGCAGATCCGGTCACCGCCGACGCGCGCCGGCCCGGCGCCCTGGCCCGCACCCTTTGCGCGTCCTTCCTCGACCAGGCCCGGGCCGAGGCCGAGGGCCTGGCCCCCATCGCCCCGCTGCTGGCCGAGGCGGCCGGCGTCGAGGATGGCGCGGCCGCGATGGTGCTGCTCGGGCGGCTGCAGCGGGAGGGCGTCGGCGGACTCGTCGAGGCCTACGTCAACACCGACCCCGGCCAGCCCGACCGCTATGTCACCTTCCTGGAGCAGTCCGGGATCGGGCTGCCCGACGAGGCGTACTACCGCGAGGACGCCTATGCGCCGATCCGCACGGCGTACCTGGCGCATCTGACCAAGGTGTTCGCCATCGGCGGCGCCGACGAGGCCACCGCCGCCGCCGACGCCGAGCGCGTGATGGGCCTGGAGACCCGGCTCGCCGCCGGCCACTGGGACCGGGTGACCCGACGCGACGCCGTCAAGAGCTACACGCTCACCGACCTCGCCGGCCTGACCGAGCAGGCGCCACACGTGCCGTGGCGGGAGTGGCTCGCGGCGACCGGCGCCCCCGACACGGCGTACGACGCCCTCGTCATGCGGCAGCCCTCCTTCCTGGCGGCCCTGTCCGAGCAGCTCCAGGAAGCTGACGTCGCGTCGTGGCGGGCGTGGCTGCGCTCGGCGATCCTGCACGCCTACGCCCCCTACCTGCACGACGCGCTCGTCGCGGAGAACTTCGACTTCTACGGACGCACGCTGTCCGGCACCCCGCAGCAGCGCGACCGCTGGAAGCGCGGCGTGGCGCTGGTCGACCAGCTGGTGGGGGAGGACGCGGGACGGCTGTACGTCGAGCGCCACTACCCGCCGCACGCCAGCGAGCGGATGGCCGAACTCGTCGGCAACCTGGTCGAGGCCTACCGCCGCGACATCGGTGAGCTGGCCTGGATGACGCCCGCGACCCGCGAGAAGGCCCTGGCCAAGCTCGACGCGTTCACCCCGAAGATCGGCTGCCCGGCCCGGTGGCGGGACTACACGGGTCTGACGTTCAGCGAGGACGACCTGCTCGGCAACGTGCGGGCGGGGTATGCCTTCGAGACCGATCGGATGTGGCGCAAGCTGGGCGCCCCGATCGACCGGGACGAGTGGTTCATGAACGCCCAGACGGTCAACGCCTACTACAACCCGGGGATGAACGAGATCGTCTTCCCCGCCGCGATCCTGCAGCCGCCGTTCTTCGACGTCGACGCCGACGACGCCGTCAACTACGGCGCGATCGGCTCGGTCATCGGGCACGAGATCGGGCACGGCTTCGATGACCAGGGCAGCCGGTACGACGGCGCGGGCGCCCTGCTCGACTGGTGGACCGAGGCGGACCGGGCGGCCTTCGACGAGCGCGCCGGCCGGCTCATCACGCAGTACGACGGCTTCCACCCGCGCGACCTGCCCCAGGAGCAGGTCAACGGCGCCCTCACCGTGGGGGAGAACATCGGCGACCTCGGCGGGGTGACCATCGCGCACCTGGCCTACCGGATCGCCCGCGGCGACGCCGACGCCCCGATCATCGACGATCTCACCGGCGACCAGAGGTTCTTCGCCGGCTGGGCGCAGATCTGGCGGATGGCGGCCCGCCCCGAGGAAGCCCGGCGGCTGCTCGCGGTCGATCCGCATTCGCCGGGGGAGTTCCGCGCGAACATCGTGCGCAACCTGACGGAGTTCTACGACGCCTTCGACGTCCGCGAGGGCGACGCCCTGTGGCTGCCCGAGCAGGAGCGGGTCCGGATCTGGTGAAGTCCCGCGTTGGCCGGGCGCTGCAGGTTCTCGCCGTCATCGCGCTGCTGGCCGCCACCGTGTGGTGGTGGGACCTCACCGGCCCGGCCCCGATGGCCCAGGCGCTCTACCTGGTGGTCCCGGCCGCCGCCCTGGCGGTGGCCGGGCTCGCCGCGCTGCTGCGCGCCCGCCGCGCGGTCCTGATTGCGCTGATCGCCCTGCTGGTCAGCGCGGTCGCCATGGTGCCGGTCCTGCGCCCGGCACCGCAGCGGCCCGCCGACGGCCCGGAGCTCACCGTGCTGGCCCTGAATGTGCAATACGGCATGGCCGACGTCGCCAGCATCGCCACGATCGTGGCGCAGCGGCGCATCGACGTCCTCGTGCTCACCGAGGCCGACCAGCGGTTTGTGGCCCGGTTGAGCGGTCGCACCGGGATCCGCGCCGAGCTGCCGTACGACTCCGGCCGCAGCCTCCCCGAATCCGCCGGCACGGCCGTGCTGTCCCGGCTCCCGATGACCGTGCTGCAGCGCGACGACCACGCGGACCACGAGGACGATCCGACCAAGCCGCAGCAGCCGATCGTACGGCTGGACGTGGCGGGCCACCCGGTGACGCTGCGGGGTGTCCACCCGCGGTCCCCGACCTCGGAGGCGAAGCTCCCCGCGTGGCGCTCGGACCTGGCTGCCCTGGCGCGGTGGCGCCAGGAGACGACCGGCCCGCTCATCGTGGCCGGCGACTTCAACTCCGGCTGGCCGCATCCGGCGTTCCGCGAGCTGGCCGCCGGCATGGACGATGCCCTCCGCGTCACCGGTCAAGCATGGACCCCGACCTGGCCGTCCAGCCGGCGGCTGCCGGCGTTCACCCAGATCGACCACGTGTTGTCCAGCGGATTCCAGGTGGTCGACGCCGGCACCGTGGCCGTGCCCCGGACCGACCACCTCGGCGTGTGGGCGCGGCTGCGGTTGCGCTGAGCCGCCACCAGTCCAGTCGGCCCCGCCGGAGCTACGCGTTGTCGAGGTCGAACGGACCCACGACGCAGAACTGGTTGCCCTCCGGGTCGGCCAGCACGGACCATTCGCCGCCGCGCATCGACACGCGTTCCACGAGGGTCGCGCCGAGCTCCAGCAGGCGCGCGGTCTCGGCCGCCAGATCCTCGACGGCCAGGTCGACATGCCAACGGTTCTTGCCCGGGGTGGGATCGGGGACCGCCTGAAAAGCGACCTCGGGGGCGCTCATCAGCACGACGTACTCCTCGGCCTCGAAACGCGTCGGGCAGTTCAGCACGGCGGCCCAGAACTGCGCGAGCCCGGGCGCGTCGTAGCAGTCGACGACGACGGTCGAGATCCTCACCACGGCACCACCCTAGGAGGCGGGCGGCTCATTCGGCGGGCCCGACCGCGCTGATCCGGTGCAGCGAGAACGACCGGCCGGGTCCCGCGTCGACCGCGCCGTACACCCGGCCGCCCTCGATCCGGTCGGGGCGCAGCCGCAGGCGACGCGGCGAGCCGGTCGCGTCGACCACGGCGATCCAGACCGCGCGCTCGGCCGCCGCGGCATCGCGCAGGTGCGCGGCGAGCCGGCCCGGGTCGAGCTCCTGCAGCGGGCTGCGCGCCAGGTCGGCGCGGTGCACCTCGGCCGAGCGCAGCCGCTCCTCGCCGTCGCGCAGGCGGTGCACCGCCGCGCTCAGCGGCGGATCCGCCTGGGGCGCCGGCCGCGAAGCCCCGGCGCGGCCCGCACCCGGCAGCGAGTGGGCCCCGCGCCGGGTCCGGGCCCGGTGATGGGTCGTCGGCGGGACCACGACCGCGCCCTCGGGACCCTCCGCGACGGGCAACAGCCCGGCCTGGCGCAGCGCGCTGAGCAGCACATTGGGCGCGACCTGGGCGACGGCCACGCCGGGGGCGAGGCGGCGCAGCCGGTACGCCCCCAGGTCCGGCCGCTCCACCAGGTCCTCGATGGCCACGTGGTCGTCGCTGCGCACGTACGCCGTGGCCGCCCCCACCCGCAAGCCGCCATGCCGGCGCGCCACGTCGCCGACGAGATAGGCCAGCGGCTGCGGTACGCCGGTGCTGCTGGCGCCGTCGAGGGCGTCGAGCACCTGTTGGGCGTCCCACCCGGCATCCAGCGGGCGGCGCAGGCTGCCCGGCGTGAACCGGTAGACGGTCGCCCCGCCCCGGGACTCGACGTCGGCCGCGAGCCGCAGAAACGCCGCGAGCCGGCCCTCCAACCGGCCGGGCGCCACCGCGGTGAGATCGGCCTGCAGCAGGACGTGGTCGACCGGATCGGGCAGCGTCAGGGCGGCGATGATCTCCTCCTCGGCAGCCCCGCGCAGCAGGGCCCGCCCGGCCGACGCGAGCGCGCCGTACCCCGTCATCCCCAGCCACGCCGCCTCCGCCAGCGCGGCAGCAGCCAGTTCCGCCAGCACCGCCGCGGGCCGGCGCGGCCGCAGCCAGGCCAGCCGGGCCTGGATCGCCGCAACGTCCGGCGCCGCGCCGGGGGGAACCGCCGCGAGCAGGGACAGGACGTCGTGCCGCACGGACCGGCCCAGTGCGGTGGCGGCGCCCTCGGCGAGGGCATTGATCGCCGGGCCCTTCTCCTGGTGCCGCCGTCCGACCAGGGAGGGCGCGCGGGTCGTGGCCAGCCACGCCTGCGCCAGGCTCAGCCAGCGACCGGCCGGTCCGGATTGCTGCCAGTCGTCGTACGCCGCGGTCGGTGCCCACACCGGATCCAGTGCGCCGTCGTCGTCGACAAGACCGGCGGCATAGGCGATCTCGACCACGAACGCGGCATGCGCGGGGGGCAGGTCCAGCGCCTCGGCGACGGTCTTGAGATCGGCGACCGCCAGGCCACCGGCGCGCAGCACCCGAGGCGGCGTGGGCCCCCACAGGTCGGCCAGCTCGTCGACCATCTCGAGCAGGTCCGCCGTCGCAGCCCCCGCCGCGGAGTCCACCGGCTCGGGGCCCACCTCGCGAGCCGGCAGCGGCGGCTGGTCCAGGACGACCGCCGGCGCCTGCGACGGTCCGAGGATGTCGGCGACCCCCCGCGGCACGTGCCAGCCGTCCCCGCCCCGCCAGACCAGCGCCACCCGCCAGAGATCGGTCACGGCCGCGCGCAGGGCTGCGGCGGTGAGCCCCAGGTCCCGGCGCAGCTGCGCCTCCTGCACCGGATCGCCCGCCCCGACCAGGGCGTGGAGCACGCTGAGAGCGCCCGCGTCGAGGGCGTCCACGGCCCGGGACAGGCTCGCCGGAGTCGCGGCGCGGGCCGCCAGCGCCGTCAGGTCGCCGGGCAGCGGCCGGGAGAGGTCCGGTCGGGCCGCCAGCAGTTCGGCCAGCTCGGCGTCGCTGCGGGCGCGCAGATCGTCGGCGAGACTGCGCACCGGCGGACCCGAGGAACCGCGGCGGGGATGGGCGAGCACCGCTCCACCGTACGGCGCTGCGCCGAACGCCGCTGGCACCCGGTTCCTCTCGCGGGCGTCCCCCTGGTCGGTCAGGGACTGGCGCCCGCTCGGCGCCTGGGGAAAACTGCTGGCTTAACCGGCCGCCCGTCGCCGGGAACCTCCGAAGGACGAAGGACCACGATGTCGGACCAGATCGCAGCCCAGCTCTCCTCCTCCCGCGGTGACGCCGAGACGCCCCTGCTGGAGGAGACGATCGGCGCCAACCTGGAGCGGACCGTCGCCGCTTTCCCGGACGGTGCGGCCCTGGTGGAGGCGTGGAGTGGACGCCGTTGGACCTGGGCCGAGTTCGACCGGGACGTGAACATCCTGGCGCGAGGCCTGATGGCCCGCGGCATCGAGGTCGGCGACCGGGTCGGCGTCTGGTCGCCGAACCGCGCGGAGTGGACCATCTTCCAATACGCCACCGCCAAGATCGGGGCGATCCTGGTCAACGTCAACCCGGCGTACCGGACCCACGAGCTCGAATATGTGGTCGCGCAGTCCGGGATGCGGGCGCTGCTGTCCGCGACGTCGTACAAGACCAGCCAATACCGCGCGATGGTGGAGACCGTGGCGCCGAAGATCGCCAGCCTGGAGTGGGTGGCGTTCTTCGACGACGAGTCCTACGACGCGATCCTGGCCGCCGCCGCCGAGGTCAGCGAGGAGCAGCTGCGGGAGCGCTCCGCCGGCCTCTCGGCGGCGGACGCGATCAACATCCAATACACCTCGGGCACCACGGGCTTCCCCAAGGGCGCCACCCTGAGCCACCGCAACATCTTGAACAACGGCTTCTTCGTGGGCGAGATGTTGCATTACACGCAGGCCGACCGGGTCTGCATCCCGGTGCCCTTCTACCACTGCTTCGGCATGGTCATGGGCAATCTCGCGTGCACCTCGCACGGCTCGACCATGGTCATCCCGGCGCCGACGTTCGAGCCGGCCGCCACGATGGAGGCGGTCGCGCAGGAGCGCTGCACGAGCCTGTACGGCGTGCCGACGATGTTCATCGCCGAGCTGAGCCTGCCGAACTTCGCGGAGTACGACCTGTCCAGCCTGCGCACCGGCATCATGGCCGGCTCGCCGTGCCCCATCGAGGTCATGAAGCGGGTCATCGCCGAGATGCACATGGGCGAGGTGGCGATCAACTACGGGATGACGGAGACCTCGCCGGTCTCGACGTCGACCCGGCGCGACGACGACCTGCGGCTGCGCACCGAGACGGTCGGCCGGGTCATGCCGCACCTGGAGATCAAGGTCGTCGACCCGACCACCGGCGAACCGGTCGAGCGTGGCATGACCGGGGAGTTCTGCACCAAGGGCTATTCGGTGATGCTCGGCTACTGGAATGACGTCGAGAAGACCCAGGAGGCTATCGATGCCGACGGCTGGATGCACACCGGCGACCTCGCGGTGATGGACGAGGCCGGCTACTGCTCCATCGTGGGCCGGATCAAGGACATGGTGATCCGCGGTGGGGAGAACATCTATCCGCGCGAGATTGAAGAGTTCCTCTATCTGCACCCGGATGTCGCGGACGTGCAGGTCATCGGGGTCCCGGACGAGAAGTACGGCGAGGAGCTGATGGCCTGGATCATCGTGCGGGAGGGCCACCAGGCGCCCACCAAGGAGGACATCAAGGAGTTCTGCACGGGCAAGCTGGCGCACTACAAGGTGCCCCGGTATGTGCATGTGGTGGAGAGCTTCCCGATGACGGTGACCGGCAAGATCCGCAAGATCGAGATGCGCGAGGAGGCCGTGCGGCTGCTGCACCTGGAACAGGCGGCGGCGATCAAGCACGCCTGAGGGCCGGCCCCTCGACCGGCGGGCGGTGGCGCGGGCGGGTTCGCTCAGCCGGCGTACTGGCTCAGCTCGCCGGCCACCTGCTCGACCCCGCGCTTGAGGCGTTCGGTGTGGCGCGCGGCGTTCCATTCGTCCCAGCGGATCGGGAAGCGCGCGGCGGCGCCGTCGGCGAGCACCGTCGCGGCCACGCCGGTGACGGTGACGGCGCGCGCGACGCCGTTGGTGGGGACGTAGGCGCTGTGCGAGGACGGGTCGGCGAACATCAGCAGGCCCCATGGCAGCCGCAGCCGCACCGTGGTGATCGTGTCGCCCGGCTCGATCCGCCACGTCGCCCGCGAGTCGCGCTCGCGGGCGTCCGGCTCCCAATGGCCGCGGATCAGCCGCCCGACGTCCTGCATCTCCGGGGGCCGATAGGTCGTGGTGCCCGGCACCGTATAGGGCCGGTTCAGGGTCAGCCGGTGCAGCTGCCAGCCGTCCGGGCGCGGCTTGGGTTCGGTGCCGGCCGGTAGACCGTCGAGGGCCACCGGGTCGAGTTCGGCGCGGACCAGGCAATCCGCCGTGCCGGCCGCCACGTCGATCAGCACCGCCACGTCGTCGTGCCCGTCGCCGCCGCCGGAGGGCAGCGTGCCGCCGGTGCCCGGGATGACGTCGAAACCCAGCTCGTACGTCGCGGGCCGGCCGTCGCATTCGATCGTGAGATAGACGTACGCCGCGTCGTGGTCGAGCGCGACGCTGCGGATGCCCTGCCCGGCCTCGTGCACGACGCGGCGCCCCGCGGGCACGGGGTCGGTGGCCAGCAGGCCGAACCATTGCTCGTTGGTGAGCGCGTCGTGCCACAGGGCCCGCCGGTCGGCGACGACGGCCTGGTGGCGCGGCAGCGTGTTCCAGGTGAACTTAAACCACTCGTCGGCCCAGCCGAACAGCAGCGCCCCGGCCAGGTCGGCGTCCGCGACCAGCCGCACCAGGTCGGCGTTGATCCGCATCTGGTCGACCTCGTCGTGGTGGCCCTGGTCGCGACCGCGGGTGCCGAGGTGGGCCGAGCCGAGGGAACCCGGTACGCCGAGCTCGGTGATCATCAGCGGCATGCCGGCGTGGTGCCGCTTCAGGTCGAGCAGATAGGCCAGGTAGGCATCGGCCGCCGAGGTGTAGCTGGGCTGCAGCCGCTGGAAGTCGGGGTAGTAGGGGTAGGCGTGATAGGACGCAAACGTGCCGGCCGGCCATTGCGCGGTGGGGCGCACGTGGTTGGCGTCGACCGAGAGCTGGTCCTCGCGGGGCAGCGGCTCCTGCGGGTGCTTCAGCGGGTCGGCGGTGGGCCAGTTGACCAGCGCGATCGGCACGCAGCACCCGGCCGCCGCCTCCGCGGTGGCCAGCTCGTCCATGCGGGCCGCGATCCAGCGCTCGGTGGGCGTGGAGTCCGGGCCGGCCGTGAAGTAGCGCCCCGCATAGGCCGGTTGACGCGTGTTGGCGGCGTCGCTGGCCAGCCCGGCGACCGGATCCCACTCGACGCCGAGCAGCCACGCCGCGGTCCACGGCGAGACGTCGGCCGTCCACTGCCCGGACGCCCGCCCGGGGGTGCGATCGCGGCGGAGCCGGCCGTGCACCGCGGCGCTGGCGTCGCGCACCTCGGCGATCATCGCGTTGGTCGGGCCCGCCGCGAAGAGGTCGCCGCTGTCCAGGTAGGACTCGTCCGGCAGGTAGATGCCGTGCACGAGATAGATCGGGTCGTCCGCGTTGGCCTCGTTGTAGCGCTTCAGCTCGGCATAAAAGGCCGGCGGGAGGATCGTGTAGATGCGCAGCACCCGCACGCCCTGGCTCCGCATCATCGGCAACCAGCGCCGGTAATCCTGCTCGGTCATGGCCAGCTCGCCCGGCTGGTGGCCCGGCGTGGTGCTGCCGAGGTTGACCCCGGCCCAATAGTCCAGGTCGCCTCCGGTGGTGTGCAGCAGCAGCCGATCGCCGTCCTGGTGCGCCAGCATGCTCAGGCCGGCTGGGGTGCGCAGCGGCCTCGGCGCGCGCGGACCCTTGCCGACCCGGCGCCGGGCGGGTGACCGGGTGGCGGCTGTGGACTCGGCTCCGGACGGCGAGCCCGACCCGCCCAGCGGCCCACAGGCCGCGACACCCATCAGCAGGCCGGCGCCGGCGCCGAGCTGCAGCAGCTGACGTCGGGTGAGGGGGTGCGGCACGGTGGCTCCTGGCGGCTCGGGGACTTCCCGTGCCTATCGGCAGCAACGGGTCGGCGCACAGCAGGCGGGTCGGGCGCGGGCTCGGCGTCGGGTCCCGGCGGCGACCGTACGTCGATTGCGGTCGGCGCCGACGTACCGGAACGGATAGCCTTTGGCAACACCGTCCGAACGGGCGGCGGTTTTCCGTGACGCGGCAGAAGGTGTGATCGGCGACGTGCCCACAGGCAAGGTGAAGTTCTTCGACGAGCAGAAGGGCTTCGGTTTCGTGTCCGATGAGTCGGGCGGCGAGGACGTCTTCGTGCCCGCAAAGTCGCTGCCGGACGGCGTGACGAGCCTGAAGCCGGGGACCAAGCTCGAATACAGCATCGCCGCGGGCAAGCGCGGCACCCAAGCGATGAGCGTGTCGATCCTCGAGGCGCCGGTGTCGGTGGCTGCGGCGCAGCACGCGAAACACCGCAAGTCGGCCGAGGAGATGGCCGTCATCACCGAGGACCTGATCAAGATGCTCGACCGCGTCGGCAACAGCTTCCGCCGTGGCCACCACCCGGACCGCAAGGAGGCCGAGAAGGTCGCCGCCGTGTTGCGGGCGGTCGCCGGCCATCTCGACGGCGCGTGAGGACACGACCATGGTGACCAAGCAGGACGCCGTACTCGCCGCCGCGATCGAGGAGGCGCGCACCGCCGCGACCGAGATCGCCGAGCCGGGCACCGTCGGGGACCACCTGGGCGTGCGGATGGAGGCCGAACGCCTGGCCACGCACCTGTTCGCCTGCACCGCCCCGGCCTACCGCGGCTGGACCTGGGCCGTGACGGTGGCGCGCGTGCCGCGCGCGAAGCACGTCACGGTCTGCGAGACGCACCTGCTGCCGGGCGAGGGGGCCCTGCTCGCGCCGGACTGGCTGCCGTATGCCCAGCGCCTGGCCCCGGGGGACCTCGGCGCCGGTGACGTGCTGCCCTATCTCGCCGATGACCAGAATCTGGAGCCGGGGTATGAGGCCACCGGTGCGGAGGACGTCGACCAACTCGCGATCTTCGAACTCGGCCTGGGCCGGCCCCGGGTGCTGTCCGCGGAGGGCCGCGACAAGGCCGCGCAACGGTGGTACGACGGGCCGCACGGGCCCCTGGGCCCGATCGCCGAGAAGGCCGAGGAACGGTGCACGACCTGCGGCTATTACGTGCCGATGGCCGGCGCGCTGCGGGCCCTGTTCGGGGTCTGCGCCAACGCGTGGTCGCCCAGCGACGGTCAGGTCGTCAGTCTCGACCACGGCTGCGGAGCGCACAGCGAGACCGACGTCGTGCCACCCTCCCCGGTCCCGGTCGGCCCGCCCGTCATGGACGAGATGACCTGGGACGTCCTGGCCGACGAGCCGGTCTGACCCGCGCGCGGCGAGCCGGCCGCGAGCCGGTGCGAGCCTGCCGCCTGCAGGTCCTGCCCGATCGCCTGCCCGATGCCCGCCCGGCGCTCAGGCGTCGGCGGCGTTGCCTCGACCGCGGCGCAGGTAGCCGTAGCCGAGCGCGCCCAGCGCGAGCCCGATGATGCAGCACCACGGCCACCAGGACCGCTCGCCGGTGTGCAGGGCGGGCACGAGCAGGGTCACGATCAGGGCGAGCGCCCACAGTCCCATCAGGGGTCCCAGCAGGAGCGTCGCCGGCCATCGCAACGGCTCGGGATCGGGCCGCCACTGACGACGTTCGCGCTGGCCCATGGGGCGAGCTTACCGGCCGGCGGGTCGGGCCCCGGGGGCGGATGACGCCGGGGCGGGCCGTCGGCGTACCGTGGGATCGGCATCAGGTGTTCGATGGTGGTGGCATTCCACGGCACCGATGGCACGGAAGGGTCCGGAGGTTTGGGCATGGCTGGCGCAATGGGTGACCCGGTCGGTCGGTCGGAGCTGGGGACGCAGCCGGGGGGAGACCCCGCCGCCGACCCGGACGAGCTGGCCCGGCTGGGTCTCGACCTGCGGTCGGCCTGCCAGCGCATCGCCCGGCGGGTTCGCTACGAGGCGGCGCCCTTCTCGGTGGCGCCTCACCAGCTGGCCGTCCTGGCCCGCCTGGTGGACGGCCCGTTGCCGCTGGGGGAGATCGCCGAGCGCGAGTCGGTCAGTGCCCCCAGCATGACGCGCACCGTGAACGGGCTGGTCGACGCCGGCTACCTGGAGCGACACAAGCACCCGACCGACGGCCGGGTCGTGCTGATCGGGCTGTCGGAGACCGGCCGGGCGTTGATCGAGGAGGCGCGCCACCGGCAGGACCTGTGGGTGACCTCGCGGCTGCGCCAACTCGCGCAGGACGACGTCGCGGCGATCCCCCAGGTCGTGCGCATCCTGTCCCGTGTCGCCGCCCTGTGAGGGCCGGCGCGACGTTCGCCTCGCTCGTCGAGCGTAATTATCGGCTGTTCTTCGTCGGCGCCCTCGTCTCCAACGTGGGCACCTGGATGGCCCGGACGGCCCAGAGCTGGCTGGTCCTCGTGGAGCTCACGGACCATTCCTCGACCGCGCTGGGATATGTCACGGCCGCGCAATTCCTGCCCATGCTGCTGTTCGCGCCCTGGGCCGGGCTGCTCGCGGACCGCTACCCCAAGCGCCGGGTTCTCGTCATCACCCAGCTGGGGATGGCCCTGGCCCAGGCGGTGCTCGCGGCGCTCGTGCTCTCCGGCGCGGTGACGCTGGCCCAGGTCTACCTGTTGGCCTTCCTCACCGGCGCCTTCGCCGCGCTCGACGCCCCGACCCGGCAGGCGTTCGTCGCCGAGGTGGTCGGCCCGGAGCTGGTCCCGAACGCGGTCGGCCTCAACAGCGCCAACTTCAACCTGGCGCGGCTTCTCGGTCCGGGCGCGGCGGGCCTGCTGATCGCCGTCGTGGGCACCGGGTGGGTGCTTGCCGCCAATGCCCTGTCCTACGCCGCGATCGTCGCCTCCCTGACGGCGATGGACGGCCGCCGGTTGGTCCCGGTGCGCCTGGCTCGCGGACGCGGCCAGCTGCGCGCCGGATGGTCGTACGTCGCGCGCCGGCCCGACATCCTGCTGATCCTGGCCATCGTCTTCGTCCAGGGCACCTTCGGCATGAACTTCCAGATGACCACCGCGCTGATGGCGACCACGGTGTTCGGCAAGGGCCCGGGGGAGTTCGGGCTGCTGGGCTCGATCATGGCGATCGGCTCGCTGACGGCGGCGCTGCTCGTCGCCCGTCAGGCCCGGCCCCGGCTGCGGACGGTGCTGCTGGCGCTGGCCGGCTTCGCCGCGTCGATGCTGGCCGCTGCCCTGGCCCCGACGTACGAGCTCTTCGCCGTGCTGCTCGTTCCGGTGGGGTTGAGCGCGCTGACGATCCTGCCCACCTGCAATTCCATCGTTCAGCTGAGCGTCGAGCCGCAGCTGCGCGGCCGGGTGATGGCGCTCTATCTGGCGATCTTCCTGGGGGGCACCCCGCTCGGGTCGCCGTTGATCGGCTGGATCGGCGACGCCTGGGGGGCGCGCTGGACGCTGGCGGTGGGGTCCGCGGCGGCGGTCCTGTCCCTGGCGGGTGCGCTGGTCTACCTGATGGTCTATGGCGGAGTCCGGCTGCGATACCGTCGCGATCGAAGCCCCCGCTTGGTGGTCGACGTCCGCCGGGCGGCGCCGCCTACCCCGTTGCCCGAGATCACGCCCTGACCGGCGGGCGCTCGCGGCTTCCCGGAAGGACCGTGGTCATGACGCCGCACACCCGCCGCGTGATCGTGCTCGTCGCCCTGTTCGGCCTGCTCGTGGCGGTGCTGGTCGCGCCCCTGCTGCCGCGCTAGCCCCGCCCGGCGGTGCCGGGACCGGCTCAGCCGACGACTCGGCGACTCGGCGACCCGGCGACCCGGGCTCAGCCGGCGACCGGGCTCAGCCGGCGAGCCGGTGCGCCGGCGGGATATCGGCCCAGCCCGGCACGGCCTCCAGGGCCCGGGTGGTCTCGCCGACATAGCGGGCCACCGGCCGGATCGGGCGGCCCTGCGCCTTCTGCTCGAGGATGTGCGCCGACCACCCCGCGGCGCGGGCGCAGACGAACAACGGGGTGAACAGCCGCGGGGGGACCCGCGCACCGTGCAGCAGAACTGCGGCCCAATACTCCATGTTGACCCCCAGCGGACGGTCGGGGCGGCGCTCGGCCAGGGCGTCCAGCGCCGCGCGTTCGGTGGCCAGGGCCACATCGCACAGGGGCGCTCCGAGCCGCAGCGCCAACGCGCGGACCGCCGCGGCGCGCGGATCCTCGCCGTCGTACACCCGGTGTCCGAATCCCATCAGGCGAGCGCCGGAGTCGAGCAGACCGCGCACATAGGAGGTCGGATCGCCGTGCGCCTCGGCCTCCTGGATCATCCGGAGCACCCGCGCCGGGGCCCCACCGTGCAGGGGACCACTGATCGCGCCGACCGCTCCGGACAGGCAGGCCGCGACGTCTGCGCCGGTCGAGGCGATCACCCTGGCGGTCAACGTGGAGGCGTTCAGACCGTGTTCGGCCGCGACCGTGAAATAGCCGTCCAGGGCCTGCTGGTGGTCGGGGTCGGCGGCCCCGCGCCATCGGGTCAGGAACCGGCCCACGACCGTGTCCGCGCGGCTGACCTCGTGCTCGGGGATGACGGGTACGTCGACGCCACGGGCGGACTGGGCGATGAACGACATCGCCATCGTGGAGGCCCGGCCCAACTGCTCGCGGGCGGTCGCCAGGTCGATGTCCTGCAGCGGGCGGAAGCCCCACACCGGGGAGAGCATGGCCAGGGCGCTCTGCACATCGACCCGGACATCCCCGGTGCGGATCGGCAGCGGGAATCGTTCGGCGGGCGGCAGGCCGGCCCCGAAGCGTCCGTCCACGAGCAGACCCCAGACCTCCCCGAAGGTCACCTGGCGGACCAGATCCGCCACATCGACGCCGCGGTAGCGCAGCCGCCCCGAGGCGCGGTCGGCCTCGGCGATCGCGGTCGGCAGCGCGTCCTCGTGGGGTGCGGGGGGCATGTCGTCATTGTGTCCGACGCGGCGGGATGCTCTGGTATCGGGTTGACCGCAACGAGCCTGCCGCGGCGCGTCGTACGGCGGGCGTACTGGGCCTGGACATGCGGAAGGGCCGGGTCGATGATCGACCCGGCCCTTCGGCGACCGGTGCCAGGGTGAGCCCGGTCCGGACGCCGGCAGCCAGGGGGTGCGCCAGCGTCCTCTTCACAAAACCGGCGGGCGTGACCCAGCTCGGGGGTCCTAGGCCACGTCCGCGCGGCGTGATTGAAGGCTAAAGCACGTCCGACCAGAAGTTCAAGTCTTTGCCCAAAGTGAAAGGTTTTCCCCAGCAAGGCTCTTCAGCAGAGCAGTTCGCCGCCGTCGAGGGGCAGATCCGGTCGCGCCCGGACCGGGGAGACCGACGGTGCAGGAGCTGAGAGGATGTCGGGGTGACGGAGCTGATCGACACGACGGAGATGTACCTGCGGATCATCTTCGAGCTCGAAGAGGAGGGCACGGCGGTGCTGCGTGCCCGCATCGTCGAGCGCCTGGGGCACTCCGGACCGACCGTGTCCCAGACCGTGGCGCGGATGGAGCGGGACGGTCTACTCGCCGTCCAGCCCGACCGCAGTCTGCTGCTCTCACCCGAAGGCCGGCTCCGGGCCACCCGCGTGATGCGCAAGCACCGGCTGGCGGAGCGGCTGCTGGTCGACGTGATCGGACTCGAATACGAACACGTGCACGCCGAGGCGTGCCGCTGGGAGCACGTGATGAGCGACCGCGTCGAGCGCAAGATCCTGGCGCTGCTCGACGAACGGGCGCAGAGTCCCTATGGCAACCCGATCCCCGGGCTTGACGAGTTGGGGGTGACGGCCGAGCGGGAGATGCGCTCGGTGGTGATCCCGCTGGCCGAGTTGGCGGGGCCGGAGCCCTGCCGGGTGGAGGTTCGCCGGCTCGGTGAACCCGTGCAGCACGACGGCGAGGTGCTCACGCTGTTGCAGGCGGCCGGTGCGGTGCCGGGCCGGTCGGTGGATGTCGTGGTGGTGGATGGTCGCTGGCGCATCGGGAGCGGCGACGCGGCGGTAGAGGTCGGCAAGGAGATCGCCGGCCAGGTCTGGGTGACGGTGCCCCGGCGACACGGGGACATCTGACCCGGCCGACTACCCCGTTCTTCGGGTCTCAAGCCCCGCAAGGTCACGGTTGTGACTCAATTCACAGCATGTTGGGTAACGGTCCTGAACTGCGGTGATTGCCGGTTCGTTGGGTCGGCCGTGACCATTCCTTACGCCTTTCGTGATGGGAACGTGACATTGCGCCGAATGAACGGATAGCGTCACCTCGTCGCCCACCCCTGGGGCGGCTCCTGGAGCGGAGCGCCGAGTCCTGCCGGCCGCTGAAGGATCTCGAATATCGTCCACGCAATCGGCAGGAGCGGGGGACCCACCCGGGTCTCTGGCGAGACCCATGGGGTGAAGTCGCGGCCCTACACACCGCGGCCGGGCAGTAATCTCCAGCCCGAACCCGACAGCTCACCTCGCAGGCGGCTGGAGAGGTTATTCCCTGTGTCTGCTTCCGCTGCCGGGCGCCACCGCGCCGTTGGTCGCCTGAATCCCTTCCGTTCCCTGTCCGCCGCCGCGGCGCGCAGCGCCCGGCCGGCCGTGACGGCCACCGCGTCGGTCGCCGCCGCTGGCGGCATGGTGGCGGCGCTGTCCGGTCCCGCGAACGCCGCCCCCGCAGCACCCCAGGCCCCGGCCGCTGAGTCCGTCATCCTCTCGGGAACCAGCACGACCCGGGTCACCTACGGGATGCAGGTCGTCAACGCCACCCCCGCCGCCACCGCGACGAAGAGCACCTTCACGACGGTCGCCGTGGCCAACCGGGTGCGCCCCGCTGCTCAGTCGACCACCGCCGCTCGCGCGGCCACGACGACGCCGACGCGTACGTCCCTGGCTGCGACGTACGCCGCCCCCGCCCCCAAGCCCGCCACCGTGAACCGCCCGGCCACCGGCGGCGTCCTCGGCATCGCGGCCGGTCTCTCCGGCATCCCCTACGTCTGGGGCGGCACCAGCACCGGCGGCTTCGACTGCTCCGGTTACACGCAATACGTGTTCCGCCAGGCCGGTGTGTCCCTGCCGCGGACGGCCGGCGCGCAGCGCGCCGCCACGGCGTACGTCTCCAACCCGGTGCCGGGAGACCTGGTCTTCTTCGGCACCTACCACGTCGGCATCTACGCCGGAAACGGGATGATGTACGACGCGCCGTCCTCGGGCGGCACCACCGGCCTGCACCGCATCTGGAGTTCCGCGGTCACCTACGGCCGGGCCTGATCGTCCTCGGCGCCTCCCCCCGACGGCCCCGACGCCCACCGGCGTCGGGGCCGTCCGCTGTCCCGGGGCGGACCAGAGCGGGCAGTGGTGCAGGGATCACAGACGGGTGCCGCAGGCCACGCCCGCGGCGGCTGCCGCGACGCTGAATCCCAGCATCCCGCAGGCCAGGCCCAGTGCCGCGGCCCGGCGGCCGGCTCGGGTCAGCCGGACCAGCTCGACGCTGGCCGTGCTGAACGTCGTGTAGCCACCGAGAAAACCCGTGCCCAGCACCGCGCGGGCCGGCTCGGCGCCCGGACCGTGCTGCTGCGCCCAGCCGACGAGGAGCCCGAGCAGGAACGAGCCGGTCACGTTGATGACCAGGGTGCCCACCGGGAAATTGCGCCGGGTGCGCGCCGCCAGCGCGGAGTCGATCAGGAAGCGGCAGGCCGCGCCGAGGCCGCCGGCGAGTGCGACGAGGACGATCACGGTGTGGTGCTCCGGCCAGACCGCCGGGCGTGGGCGTCGGCGATCAGGAATCCCAGCGCCGCGGCGAGGTACCCGACCGCCAGGCTCACCGCGTCGTACGTCGCCGCGAGCGCCAGGTGACCGCCGCTGCCCAGGGTGGCGGTCTCCACGGCGAAGGAGCTATAGGTCGTGTAGCCCCCGAGCAGGCCCGTGCCCAGGCCCAGCCGCAGCAGCCGCCGGCGCCCCTCGTCGGGTCCACGCAGCGCGAGAGCCTGCACCAGCGCACCCAGCAGGGCGGATCCGGTGATGTTGACGGCGAAGGTCGCCCACGGCCAGCCGGCGCCCACGGGCGGGCCTGCGGCGGTCAGCGTGGCCGCCACCGTGGCACGCACCAGGGTGCCTAGCGTGCCCCCGGCGGCGACGGCGAGCAGGAGGGCTGGGCTCAGGCGGCCCCGAAGCGAGGGGTGCGCTGGGCGGGGTCGGGGCGGCATCAGGGTCTTCCGGCGGGGTGGGCGAGGGGCCGGGCGCGGCTGGAGGCATCGTACGCCGAGTCCGGCAGCACCGATCGCGACCTGCGGTGACGCGCCGCCCGTGCGTCGTGCCGGAGCGTTGTCGGAGGTGCCTACTAGCCTGAAAACGTTGATCGGATCGAACGGACCCGCTGGTGGGGCTGCGCCGACGACGCGACCGAGGGGAGGGACCGTGGCGCCGAGCGCGACCGGAGTGCGGTTCCTGCACACCAGCGACTGGCAGCTGGGCATGACGCGGCACTTCCTGCAGGGGGAGGCCCAGGCGCGTTATGCCGGGGCGAGGCTGGACGCGGTCCGGGCGCTCGGCGCCCTGGCCCGTGAGCGGCGCTGCGACTTCGTGCTGGTCGCCGGTGACGTGTTCGACTCCAACCTGCTCAGCTCGCAGACGGTGCGGCGCACCCTCGACGTGCTGGGCGCGATCGAGGCCCCGGTCTACCTGCTGCCGGGCAACCATGACGCCTACAACGCGGCGACCATCTATCGCAGCCCGGTGTTCCGCCGGGAATGCCCCCCGAACGTGCACGTGCTCGCCGTCACGGGCGGCACGCCGGTGGCCCCTGGCGTCGAGTTGCTGGCGGCTCCCCTGTTGTCCAATGCCCCGCTGACGGATCCGACCGCCGAGGTCCTGGCCGACCTGGCGGCGGACGGAACCCGCCGCATCCTCGTTGGCCACGGCCAGATCGACGTGCTGGCGCCGGAGTCGCCGGGGCCCTCGGCGATCCGGCTGGCCGCGCTGGAAGCGGCGATCGAGGCAGGCAGCGTGCACTATGTCGCGCTCGGCGACCGACACTCGCGGCTGTCCGTCGGGGGCACCGGGCGGGTGCATTACAGCGGTTCCCCCGAGGTGACCGATTTCCGGGACACCGCCGCGGGCGAGGTGCTGGTGGTGGATCTGGCCGCCGACGGCTCGGTGAGCACCGAGGCGGTGCGCGTCGGTCGGTGGCGGTTCCTGGACTGGACGCACGACATCGCCAACGGCGACGACATCGCCACGCTGGACACCGAACTGGCGGCCGTCGCCGATGCGGATCGCACGGTGGTGCGGCACGCGCTGGTCGGCACCCTCTCGCTCGCCGACAACGCCGCCCTGTATGACGTCTTGAACCGGCACGCCGACCGGCTGGCCGGGTGCTTCCCCTGGGACGCCTATACGGATCTGGTCGTGTTTTGCGGCGAGGACGACCTCGCGGCATTGCCCGCGGGCGGATACCTGGGCGCCGCGGTCGCCCAGCTACGCCGCGACGCCGCGGCCGATGCCACCGCGGGGGATGCGCTGGCCCTGCTCTACCGGCTGGCGCGGACGGAGGCTCGATGAGGATCCACCGGCTGCGGCTGAGCAACGTCAAGGGCGTGACGGATCGTGAGGTCGCCTTCCCCGATCACGGCGTGATCGTGCTGGAGGGCCCGAACGAGATCGGCAAGACCACGATGATCGAGGCGCTGGACGTGCTCCTGGAGGAGAAGGACAGCAGCCGCAAGCGTCACGTCCTGGCGCTGCGGCCGGTCGGCCGGGACGTGCCCACCACCATCGAGGCCGAGCTGTCCTTCGGCCCCTATCGGTTCCGCTACCGCAAGCAATGGTTCCGGCAGCCGGCGACCGAGCTGCACGTGACCGCGCCGCGGATCGAGCAGCTCACCGGGGTCGCCGCCCACGAGCGGGTCGGCGAGATCATCGCGCAGACCACCGATGTCCCCCTGTGGCGAGCCCTGCGCCTGATGCAGGCCGCGCCCCTGGCACAGGTCGAGCTAGGCGGCAGCGCCGCCCTGGCCGCGGCCCTCGACGCCGCCGCCCAAGCCGCCCTGGCGGATGGTTCGATCCTGGATCTGGACCACGACACGGGCCTGGACCAGGACCAGGGTGCGGCCGATGCGAGCGAGCGGGCCGAGCGTCGGGTGGCGGACCGGACGCGGCCGCCCCGCGACCTATCCGGCGACGGTGACCCCGGCGCCCCGGCCGTCGGACCGGAGAGCCTGATAGCGGCCGTCGAGGCCGAAGTGGCGCGCTATCTGACCGCCGCGCGCGGGCAGCCGACAGGTGAATACCGCGCGGCGCTCGATGCCGTGACCGCCGCGACGACCGCGGCCGCCGCCGCTGAGGCCGCGGTCGCCGAGGTGGACGCCGATGTGCGGGCCCACGAACAGGTCGCCGAGAGGGCTCGGGATTCGGCGCGCGTCCTCGCGGACGCCCAAGACGAGCTGACCGATCTGGAGGCGCGGTGGGTCGACGTGGCCGCCCTCGAGACGGAGCGCGCCGAAGCTGCCGGTGCGGCCGAGGCCGCCGATCGGGACGCCGCCCGGGCGCGGGAGCGCTGCGAGGAACGGGCGGAGCTGATCGCCGACATCGACACCCGAACCGCGACGGTGCAGGCCCACGCCGAGGCGGTCGCGGAGCTCGCCGGCGAACTGCGGCTCGACGAGCTGCGGCTTGCCGACCTGGCCGCGCAGCGCCAGGTGGCCGCCACGCGGGTCGAGTTGCTGACCGCCGCCGTGCGGCAGGCCGACCTCGTCGACCGGGCCGATCGGACGGCCGCGCAGGTGACGGCCATGACCGAACGCCTGGAGCGGGCTGCTCGCGCCGACATCGATCGCCGCGAGGCCGCGGCGGAGCTGGCCCGCTATTCCCTCGACGAGGCGGCGGTACGCCGGGTGGAGCGGGCCGTCACGGGCCTGGACCTTGCGCGATCCCAGTGCGACGCGGACAGCGCCCGGCTGACCCTGCGGGCCCTGGAGGGCGCCCAGCGCGTCACGATCGACGGGGCCGAGCTCACCCTGGACGCGGGGGCGGACTATGAACGCAGCCTGACCGAGACCGTGCAGCTGGTGCTGCCCGGGCAACTGACGCTGACCGTGCACCCGGAGGCCGGTGCTGCCGTTCGCGGCGAGGCCGTCGCCCAGGCCCAGCGCGAGCTCGACGACGCGCTCGCAGCGGCCGGTGCCGCCGACGCCGTCGAGGCCCGCGCCTTGCTGGACCAGCGAACCGCTGCCCAGCATCGGGCGGACCGGGCCGCGGATCGCCTCGACGACCTGCTCGCCGGCGCGACCCTCGACCGGCTCCGCGACGACCTGGCCGCCGCCGAAGCGCGGCTCGCCGCTGATCGGGAGGCGCTCGCGGCTCTCCCGCGGGCCGACCGGGCAACGCCGCCCGGGCGTGCTGACATCGGGCCGGGCGTCGAAGGCTCCGAGCCTGGCGTCGACGGCGCCGAGCCTGGCGCCGAGCCGGACATCGAAGGCGCCGAGCCTGGCGACCCGGCCGCCGCGCGGGAGGCTCTCGCTGCGGCGACCGACGACCTGGCCGGCAGCACGGCTCGCCACGAAGCGTTGCGCGCAGCGGTGGAACAAGCTCGGACGGCGCATGCCCGGGCCGACTCGCTGCTGGTGGCTACCCGCCGCGAACTCCACGCGGCCCGCGACCGACTCGAGCGACTCCGCGGGACCGACCCCGACGAGTCCCTCACGGCTGCGGTCGAGGCGGTCGACGCGACGCGGACCGCAGCCCGGGCGCGGCTCGCCGCCGCCATGGCGGCGCTCGGTCATGTCGAGGTGACCGAGCTGCAGCTCCGCCTCGACGCCGCGAGATCGGCCGTCGCCACCGCCGGCGACCGCGTCGCCGACCTGCGGGACCAACGGCTGGCCATCGAGGCGCGCCTGGAGCAGAGCGGTCGGCAGGGCCGTTATGAGGCACTCGAGGCCACGCGCACCGACCTGGACCACGCGCAGCGGCGCCTCGCCTCGGTGGAACGCCGCGCCGAGGCGGCCCGACTTCTGCACGAGACCCTGCAGAGCCACCGTGCGGCGGCTCAGCGCCGATACGTCGCGCCGTTCGCCGACGCCGTGCGCCGCCTGGGACGAGTGGTCTACGGTCCAGACCTGGATATCGAGGTCGACGACGCCCTGGCCATCGAGGCCCGGATTCTCGGTGGCGAGCGGATCACCTACGACGCGTTGTCGACCGGGGCCAAGGAACAACTCGCGATCCTCACGAGGCTCGCGGTCGCGACGCTCGTCGACCCCGACCAGGGCGTGCCCGTCGTCATCGACGATGCGCTCGGCTACACCGACCCGCGCCGGCTGCGCCGGATGGCCGCGGCGTTCTCGCTGGTGGGTGCCGACGCCCAGGTGCTCCTGCTGACCTGCACCCCGGGTCGCTACGACGGGATCGTCGGCGCACACGCCCGGCGACTGGGGGACGAGCCCGGCGGCCCGACGCGCGTCGCGGGCTGATCGTCGGGCCCGGGCTGCTTGCCTCACGCCTTCCCGGGTTGCCCGCCCAGGTAGGTCGCGCCCACGTGTCCCCGGGCTGCCCGCCCACGTGGGTTGCCCGCCCACGTAGGTTCGCGCCCACGTGTGCCCGGGCTGCCCCGTGCCGGGCTCAGGCGCCGACCCGGGAGGGCACTCGATCCGCGGGCAGCAGGCCGCCCAGCTGGCGGCGCATGATCTTGCCCGCGTCCGAACGGGGCACGCCGGCCACGAAGGCCACCCCGACCAGGTGCTTGTAGTCGGCGGTGCGGTCCGCGACGTACCGCAGCAGGCCCTCCTCACTCGGCCCGGGGCCGGCGCTGACGTTCCGCACCACCAGCGCGAACGGACGCTCGTCGCTGACATCCTCACCGACCACTCCGGTCACGGCCGCGTCGGCGACGCCCGGGTACTCCTGCAACAACGCCTCCAACTCCGCCGGCGGCACCTGAAAACCGCGATTCTTCAGGACCTCCTTGAGCCGATCGACGATGCGGACCCGGCCCCGATCATCGACGGTCACCAGATCACCGGTGTGCACCCAGCCGTCCTCGCCCAGCACCTCCGCCGTCGCCGCCGGCATGTTCAGATAGCCGAGCATCGCGTTGGGACCGCGGACCAGCAGCTCACCCCGGGCGGTCATCCCGCCGGGCGGCGGGGGAGCGACGTCCCGGCCGGTCTGGGGGTCGACGACCCGGAAACTGATCCCCGGCAGCGCCGTGCCGACCGTCTCCACCGGCATCCGCGCGCCGAGCCGCATCATGTGGGTGACCGGCGCCATCTCCGACAGGCCATAACCCTGCAGCAGCTCCACCCCCAAACGGTCGGCCACGGCCCGAGCGATCGCCGGGTCGAGCGCCGCGGCCCCGGAGACCAGCACGCGCAGCTCGCTCAGGTCCGCCGGGTCGACCGCTGGGTGGGTGCCGAGGAGGGTGACGACGGGCGGGACGACGTACGCCAGCGTGATCCGCTCCCGCGCGAGCAAGCGCACCGCCCCGGCCACCGAGAACCGGGGCATCGTCACGATCGTGTCGCCGCGGACGAGGCTGCCGAGCAGGCTGGTCGTGAGCGCGTACACGTGACTGAACGGCAGCACCGCCAGGGTCCGTTGCCCGCGCCGCATCCCCACCGCCGACGCGACCTGCAGCGCGTTCGCGACCAGCGCCCGATGCGGCAGGATCACCGGCTTGGGCAGCCCGGTCGTACCCGAGGAGAACGGCAGGCAGACCGGGTGAATCTCGGGGTCGACGGCCACGTCGAGGCGCTCCGGAGGGTGAGCCAGGAGATCGCCGTAGGAGGTGGCTCCCGCAGGGCAAGAGCCGGCGGATCCGAGGTTCGCGTCGGCGGCGCCGACCACGACGTACCGGTCCTCCTCCAGTCCCAGGGCCGCGGCGACCCGGCCGCTCACACCCGTCAGGTCGGCGTGGGCGATGAGCATCGCGGCCCCGACCATGCGCAGCTGGTGGTGCAGCCCGGTCGCGGACTCGGCGCTCGAGACCAACGTGCTCGTCGCGCCGCAGGCGCTCACGGCGAGCAGCAGGATCGGGAACTCGACGCCGTTGGGCAGGTGCAGCGCCACCACGTCGCCGGGGCCGATGCCCCGGTCGGCCAGTGCGGCGGCGACGCGCCGCACCCGGTCGGCGATGTCGCCATAGCGCAGCCGTTCCCCGGTCAGGTCGTCGTGGATCGCGACCCGGTCCGGGTCGACCCGGGCTGCGGCGGCGAGGACGACTTCATCCAGCCGTAGCCGCGGGACGTCGATGTCGGGGTCCTGGCTGCGATATTCCACGCGACCCTCCACCTGTGCGGTCGTTCAACTCCATGGTAAGTGCCGCGACGCCGGGCTCCCAGCGACAGGCCGGCACCGACGTATCCATGGCGCCGATCTCGCACGCGCTCACCGACTCCGGTGGCCCGCCCGCCACACCGCCCAGGTCAGTGGCATCCCCGGCCGATAGGCGAGGTGGGTCGCCGAGGGCGCGTCCAGGACGTGCAGATCGGCTCGCGCGCCGACGCGCACGGTGCCCACCGCCGGCCGCGCCCCGTCGGTGTCGTGCACCGAACGCCGCAGGGCGCGGGCCCCGCCGTACGTCGCCGCCCGTACCGCCTCGGCCACCGACAGCCGCATCTGCAGGACGGCGGTGGCGACGCAATAGTTGATCGAGCTGGTGTAGCTCGTGCCCGGGTTGCAGTTGCTGGCGATCGCGACCGTCGCGCCGGCGTCCAGCAGCGTCCGGGCCGGCGCCAGCGGCGCCCGGGTGGACAGGTCACAGGCGGGCAACACCGTGGCGACCGTGTGGTCGCGGGCCTCGGCCAGCGCCGCGACGTCCGCCTCGGCCAGGAAGTTGCAGTGGTCCACGCTCGCCGCGCCGACCTCGACGGCCAGCGCCACACCACCGGAGTGACCCAGCTGGTTGCCGTGCACCCGCAGCCCCAACCCCGCCTCCCGGCAGGCCAGCAGAACGCGCCGGGACTCCGCCACGTCGAAGGCGCCCTCCTCGCAGAAGACATCCGCCCAGGTCACGTCGGTGCGTACGGCAGCAAGCATCGGACCGCAGACCAGATCGACGTACGCCGTCCTGCCGTTCTCGGCCGAATCCGGCGGGCCCCCCTGGCCCCCGGCGTACTCGCTCGGCACGAGGTGGGCCCCGAGGAAGGTGACCTCGTCGACGAACTCGCGCGCGAGCCGCGCCGCCCGCGCCTCCTGGTCGACGGACAGGCCATAGCCGGTCTTGGTCTCCAGGTAGGTCGTGCCGCCGCGCACGGCGTCATCGACCCGCCGCCGCACCAGCGCCCGCAGCTCGTCGTCCGTGGCCTGCCGCGTCGCCGTGGTCGTCACGCCGATGCCGCCGGCGGCATAGCCCCGCCCCGCCATCCGGGCCGCGAACTCCGCGGCCCGATCCCCGGCGAACACCAGGTGGGAATGGCTGTCGACCCAGCCGGGCAGCGCGGCGCGGCCGGCCAGATCGGTGCGGCGGTCCGCCGCCGGGGCCCGCGCCGCCGGTCCCACCCAGGCGAAGCGGTCGTCCTCGACGACGACGGCCGCCTGCGCCAGTACCCCGGCGCCGTAGCCCAGATCCGGGTCCTCGAGCACCTCCGGATCGACCGTCCACAGCTCGCCGATGCCCGTGATCAGCTCGCTCGCCATGTCAGGCGCGCGTGGTGGGGGCCATGGGGATGCGTACGCCGCGCTCGGCGGCCACCTCGGCCGCCCGGGCGTAGCCGGCGTCGACGTGCCGGATCACCCCCATGGCGGGGTCGTTGCTCAGCAACCGGGACAGTTTCTGCGCCGCCAGTTCCGTTCCGTCGGCGACCCCGACCTGGCCGGCGTGGATCGAGCGCCCGATGCCGACGCCGCCGCCGTGATGGATCGAGACCCACGTCGCGCCGGAACTCGCCGCCACCAAGGCGTTGAGCAGCGGCCAATCCGCGATCGCGTCCGAGCCGTCGGCCATCGCCTCGGTCTCCCGGTAGGGGCTGGCGACCGAGCCGGAGTCGAGGTGGTCGCGGCCGATGACGATCGGGGCCTTGACGAGTCCGTCGCGGACCAACTCGTTGAAGCGCAACCCGGCGCGATGCCGCTCCCCATAGCCCAGCCAGCAGATCCGGGCCGGCAGGCCCTCGAACTCGACGTACTCGGCCGCCGCGTCCAGCCACCGGTGCAGGTGCGCGTTGTCGGGGAAGAGCTCCTTGATGGCCGCGTCGGTGACCGCGATGTCGGCCGGGTCGCCCGAGAGCGCCGCCCAGCGGAACGGGCCGAGGCCTTCGCAGAAGAGCGGGCGGATGTACGCCGGGACGAACCCCGGGAAGTCGAACGCGCGGGTGTAGCCGGCATGCCGCGCCTCGTCACGAATCGAGTTGCCGTAGTCGAAGACCTCGGCCCCCGCGTCCTGGAACTCGACCATCGCCGCCACCTGGGCGGCCATCGACTCGCGGGCCTTCTTGGTGAAGCCGACCGGATCGGCCTGCGCCTCGGCCGCCCACTGCTCGACCGGGATCTCGGCCGGCAGATAGCTCAGCGGGTCGTGCGCGCTGGTTTGGTCGGTGACGATGTCGACGCGGATCTGGCCCGCCCGATGCCGGCGCAGCATCTCCGGGAAGACCTCGGCGGCATTGCCGACCACGCCGACCGACAGCGGCTGACGCGCGTCCTTGGCGGCCCGCAGCCGCTCGACGGCCTCGTCGAGGTCCGCGGCGACCCCGTGCAGATAGCGCTTGGCGACTCGGCGCTCCAGGCGGGCTCGGTCGACGTCGACCACCAGCACGGTGCCGCCGTTCAGGGTCACGGCCAACGGCTGCGCCCCGCCCATCCCGCCGCAGCCGCCGGTCAGGGTCAGGGTGCCCGCCAGCGACGCCGTACCGTCGTCCGCGGCCTCGCCGCCGGCGACACCCGCGCCGGCGACACCGGCGCCGGCGGCACCCGGGAGCCGTCCCTCCTGCGCCATCTTGCGGGCGACGGCATGGAAGGTCTCGTAGGTCCCCTGCAGGATCCCCTGGGTGGCGATGTAGATCCAGGATCCGGCGGTCATCTGGCCGTACATCATCAGGCCCTCCGCCTCCAGCCGACGGAACTCCTCCCAGGTCGCCCAGTCGCCGACCAGGTTGGAGTTGGCGATGAGCACGCGGGGCGCCCACTCGTGGGTGCGCAGCACCCCGACCGGCTTGCCGCTTTGCACCAGCAGCGTCTCGTCCGGCTCCAGGTCGCGCAGCGTCTCGACGATCGCGTCGAAGGCGGCCCAGGATCGGCAGGCCCGGCCGGTCCCGCCGTATACCACCAGGTCGTCCGGCCGCTCGGCCACCTCGGGATCGAGGTTGTTCATGAGCATCCGCAGGGGAGCCTCGGTCTGCCACGACTTGGCGGAGATCTCGGTTCCGCGGGGGGCTCGGACCGGGCGCGCGCCGGGTAGCGCCATGAGTGCCTCCTGATTCGGCGGGGCCGCTGGGTGGGCTGGGCCGCTGGGTGGTGGGTCTCCATGCAACCGTGCCGGGGCGGGTGGTCGCCACAGGGGCCCCGCACGCGGAGTCTCGGATCCGAGACTCGGCGCCCGCGAGACGGCCCGGCGGCGTCCCGGCGGCTTCGGCTCGGCGTCGAGTGCCGGACATCCGGCGGGCGCATCGGGGATGATCGTGGCCATGGACGCGCGGTGGCTGTCGACGCCGGAGGACGTATGGGTCGGCCGAGTCGATGGCGACGGCCCGGAACACGCCCGCTGGCATCAGGTCGTGGCGTCGATCGTGCCGCAGCCGGCCCCGACGGGCGACGTCCCGGGCGATGTCGCCCGCGATGTTGCGCTGATCGGGTTCGCCAGCGACGAGGGCGTCCGCCGCAATCACGGCCGCCCCGGCGCCGCCGCGGCCCCCGACGCGATCCGCCGGGCGTTGGCCCCGCTCGCCGTGCATCGCCCGCTGTGCGCCGGCGGTCCCGCGCTGCGCGACGCCGGGACGATTCGCGTCGTGGGGCAGGACCTGGAAGGGGCGCAGTCGGCCCTCGCCGAGGCGGTGGCCTGGGCGTTGGACCGGCATCGCCTGGTGGTGGTGCTGGGCGGCGGCCACGAGACGGCGTACGGCTCCTTCCTCGGCCGCCGTCGCTGCCCCCGGACCCGCGACGCCCATACCGGCGTCATCAACCTCGACGCGCACTTCGACCTGCGCGATGCACCGCTGGCCTCGTCCGGCACGCCGTTCCTGCAGATGGCCCGCGACGACGCGGAGCACGGCCGCGCGTTCGACTACACCGTGCTCGGCATCGCGGCCTCGGCCAACACCAGGGCCCTCTTCGAGCGGGCCGATGCGCTGGACGCGACGTACCTGCTCGATCGTGACTGCCAGCCCCACCGGCTCGCGCATGTGCTGGAGGTCGTCGACGCCGCCATCGCGGACGCCGACGTCCTGCACCTGTCGATCGACATGGACGTGTTGCCCGCTGCGGTGGCCCCCGGGGTGAGCGCGCCGGCCGGTTATGGCGTGCCGATGGAGACCGCGCTCGCCGTGTGCGAACACATCGCGGCCAGCGGCAAACTCGCCGTGGTGGACGTCGTCGAAGTGGCGCCGCCGTATGACCTCGACGGCCGTACCGCGCGGGCCGCCGCCCGACTGGTCAGCTCGCTCGTGGAGGCTCTGCCGGCGCCGTGACCGGCTTCGTGGGTGGCGCGGTGGGTGGCGCCGGCGGCGCCGTAGCTGCGCCGGGTGCCGGCGAGCCCGTGTGACCTGCCGTCGCGCCGGGTGACGAGGTGGGCGCACCGGTCGTCGGCGTCGTGGCCGGCGAAGCCGTGGCGCCGGGCGTCGCAGCGGGGGAGGTCGCTGGCGTCGTCGGGTCGGCCTGTCGCGGAGCCGGATTCACCACCGTGCCGACACTCGTCCCCGATTTCTCGGTGGCGGAGACCGGGTGTCCCAGGCCCAGCTCGAGGGCCGTGATGCCCGCGACGGCCAGGACAAAGGCGGCGACGGCACCCAGCCACCACTGCCGCGCCCGGGACGGGTTCGGGTTCGGGTTCGGGTTCGGGTTCGGTGGCACCCTGGCCGGGCGGGTGACGCCGCCCAGACCCCGCACCCGCTGGTGGGTCTTGGTGACGATGCTGGTGTAGTACGCGGCGCAGACCGTGGACACGATCGAGGCCACGGCGGCCCCGATCAGCGTGCCGGCGACACCCAACTGCGACGCCACTAGGGCAGCGCTCACCGCGGCGGCTGCACTTCCCACGACTTGCGGCGCGGACGGGCCGACCCGCTCCAACGCCTCGCCGTCGGGTGCAGGCTCGGGGTCCCCGGTCCGCAGATCAGCCGGGCCCATCGGGTGGGTGGGGAAGTCCGGGTCGGTCACGTCGGTCACGTCGGTCACGTCGGAACGGTGGGGGACGGTCGGTGGGGTACGCGTCCGCATGGTGCTGCCTGTCGTCCTGTTCTGTCGTCGGTCCCGGTCAGCTCCGTGCTGACCATCGGCTCGTGCATGGCAACGGCCGCTCCCAAGGCGCGAGATGCACCCCTGCAGGAACGGCCGACAGCCTTGAGCCTAGTAGGCCTGCCTGGACGATGGCTGGGTGACGTCGCCGGTGGGCAGGCCCGGGGGCGCCGGTGTCGGCTGGCGACGTACAGTACTGCCCGCGCCGGGCCCCCCGCCGCGGCATCGTCCCTGGTCGCGTGCGGCCCCAGCCACGCTCCAGCGGAGTACTGTACGTCGCGCGCCGACACCCGCCGTCGTGACCTGTGCCGCGACCAGTGCCGCGACCCCGACGTCTCCTGGAGGAGTAGCCATGAATGCATCGCCCGGCGTCGAACGGCGCAGCATCGACGTCGTCCCCGCTCATGAACGACACGGCAGCCCGGCCAACCAGTTCACCCTGTGGTTCGGCGCGAACATGCAGATCACGGCCCTGGTCGACGGGGCGCTCGCGGTGGTCTTCGGCGCGGACGCGCTGTGGGCGATCGTCGGCCTGACCCTGGGGAACATCCTCGGCGGCATCGTCATGGCCCTGCACTCCGCGCAGGGCCCGCGGCTCGGGTTGCCGCAGATGATCTCCAGCCGGGCCCAGTTCGGGGTCGTCGGGGCGATCGTGCCGCTGGTGCTGGTCGTGCTCATGTACCTGGGATTCGCCTCTACCGGCACGGTCCTGTCCGGGCAGGCCATCAACCGCATGTTCGGGATCAGCGCGCCCGCCGTCGGCATCATGGTGTTCGGGGCCCTCACGGCGCTGGTGGCGATCGTCGGGTACCGATGGATCCACGCCCTGGGCCGGATCGCCACCGTCACCGGCATCCTCGGTTGGCTGTGGCTCGCCTACAAGCTGTTCACCGGCTATGACGTGGCGGCCTTCTTCGCCGAGCCGCACTTCGACGTGGTGACGTTCCTGTTGGCCGTCTCCCTCGGCGCTGGATGGCAGTTGACCTATGGCCCCTATGTCGCCGACTACTCGCGCTATCTGCCGGCCGATACGCCGGGCCGGACCACCTTCTGGGCCACCTTCGGCGGCTCTGTGCTCGGATCGTCGTGGTCGATGGCGCTCGGGGCGCTGATCGCGTCGATCCCGAAGTCCGGCTTCCTGAAGAACCAGGTCGGCTTCATCGGCGACCTCTCCGGGGGTGGTGCGATCGCGATCGTGCTCTACCTGGTCATCGTCATCGGCAAGCTCACGGTCAACACGCTCAACGCCTACGGCGGCTCGATGACCATGCTCACCACGGTCTCGGCGTTCCAGAAGTCCGCCGTCATCCCGCCGATGTTGCGGGCGCTGTGGGTCTGCGTCTTCATCGTCGCCTCGGTGTTGGTGGCTCTGCTGGCCAGCGCGGACTTCCTGAACAATTTCAAGAACTTCGTCCTGGTGCTGCTGATGGTGTTCACCCCGTGGAGTGCGATCAACCTCGTGGACTGATTACCTGATCAGCCGAGAGCGGGTGGACGTGCCGGCGCTGTACGACGCGTCCGGCCGGTACGGCGCCTGGAACTGGCCCACCCTGGCCATTTACGTGCTGGGCGTGCTGGCGCAGATCCCGTTCCTGGCGCAGACCATGTACACCGGCCCCTTCACGAAGGCCCTCGGCGGCACCGACATCTCCTGGATCGTCGGGCTGCTGCTGACCGCCGCCGTGTACTACCCCGTGGCCAAGCGCACCCAGCGCCCGCCCGAGGCCATGATCTACCCGGCCGACTCGGGCCTGGCCGAGACCACCCACGGCTCGGTGGCGGCGCCCCGCTGAGCGCCCCGCCGGACTACATCCCCGCCTATCGCCCCAGCCGGGCCGGCCTGGCGGGGTGTGCGTGCGCGACGGCGGGTGCTGAACATGCCGTACGGCGCGGCCGAGGCGGCTACGTTGAGGGCCATGGCCAGCCCAGAATTCGAGGCCGCGAAGGCCGAACTCGAAGCCTCCGACGCCCAGCCCGACAACATGCAGAAACTCGCCCTCTACGGCCTGTTCAAGCAGGCCACGGTCGGCGACGTCAGCGGCAAACGCCCTGGCCTGACCGACTTCGTCGGCCGGGCCAAGTACGACGCGTGGGCCGGCCGCACCGGCATGACCACCGAGCAGGCCGAGCAGGCCTACATCGCCGAGGTCGCCACGATCCTCGGCCGCTGAGGCGAACCGACCGTTCGTGACCTGCACATTTGGCACCATGGTGCTAAAAGGCCTGGTCGTGAACGGTCGGGTTGTGGATAACTCGCGGCGCCGGCTGTCGGGCGGCCCGGGATCAGATCGCGGGGATTGGTCGGGACCCGCTACGACTCCGGGACGTGGGCCTCGATGTCGGCGAGCCAACCCCGCGCGTTGGCGTCCGAGGGCATCCGCCAGTCCCCGCGCGGCGACAGCGAGCCGCCGGCCATCACTTTGGGGCCGTTGGGGATCGCCGACCGCTTGAACTGCTGCGTCGCGAACCGCTTCACGAAGACCTGCAGCCAGCGCCGAATCTCCGCCAGGTCGTAGGCCACCCGCTCGTCCGCGGGATATCCGGGCGGCCACGCGCCGGCCTGCGCATCCCGCCAGCCGTGCCACGCCAGGTAGGCGATCTTGCGGGGCGGGTAGCCGCGCCGCAAGAGGTAATACAGGGCGAAGTCGTGCAGCGCGTACGGCCCGATCGAGTCTTGCGTCGATTGCACCTTGCCGTCCGCGCCGGCCGGGATCAGCTCGGGGCTGATCTCGGTGTCCAGCACGGCCTGCAGCACCGCGTTGACCTCGCCGGGGAACTGTGAGGTCGCGATGACCCAACGGATCAGGTGCTGGATCAGCGTCTTCGGCACGCCGGTGTTCACCGCGTAATGGCTCATCTGATCGCCGACGCCGTAGGTGCACCAGCCCAGCGCCAGCTCCGAGAGGTCGCCGGTCCCGACGACGATCCCGCCGTGATGATTGGCCAGCCGGAACAGATAGTCATAGCGCAGCCCGGCCTGCACGTTCTCGAACGTCACGTCGTACACCTCGCGGCCGCGCTCCGCCGCCGGCGTCACCGCATACGGATGTCCCATGTCGCGCAGCATCTGCTCGGCCGCGGGTCGGATGTCGAGCTCCGCGAAGCTCACCCCGAGCCCCCGCGACAGCAGCTCCGCGTTCGAGCGGGTGCCGGCCGACGTCGCGAACCCGGGCATCGTGTACGCCAGGATGTCCGAGCGCGGCCGCCCCAGCAGGTCCATGGCCCGGGCGCAGACGATGAGCGCGTGCGTCGAGTCGAGCCCGCCACTCACCCCGATCACGGCCTTCGGCGAGCCGATCGCGCGCATCCGCTGGACCAGGCCGCTGACCTGGATGTGGTAGGCCTCGTAGCAGTCCAGCGCGAGCCGATCGGGGTCGTCGGGCACGAACGGGAACCGATCGACCGCGCGCCGCAACCCGATGTCGTCGCGCGGCGGGCGCAGCGCGAACGAGACGGTTCGGAACCCGTCGAGGGTCGCGGCGTGGGTACGCCGGTTGTCGTCGAACGTCCCCTGCCGCCGTCGCTCCGCCACGAGCCGGTCCAGGTCGACGTCGACGACCGTGGCCCGCGGCCCGGCCGGGAACCGCTCCGACTCCCCGAGCAGGTCGGCGTTCTCGTAGACGAAGGTCTGCCCGTCCCAGCTCAGGTCCGTAGTCGACTCGCCCTCGCCGGCAGCCGCGAAGACGTACGCCGCGAGACACCGCGAGCTGCTTGCCCGAGCAAGCAGTTTGCGATCCTCGGCCTTCGTGACCGTGATGGGGGAGCCGGACAGATTCGCCAATACCGTGGCCCCGGCCAGCGCGGCCGCGCTGCTCGGCGGGATCGGCACCCACATGTCCTCACACACCTCGACGTGCAGCACGAACCCCGGCACGTCGGACGCCGCGAAGAGGAGGTCCGGTCCGAACGGCACCGCCCGGCCGGCGAGGGTGATCGTGGCCCGTACGTCGTCGCCGGGCGCGAAGTGGCGCCGCTCGTAGAACTCGCGATAGGTCGGCAGGTAGGACTTCGGCGCCACGCCGAGGATCTCGCCGCGGTGCAGGATCACCGCGCAGTTGTAGACGCGGTTCCGCCAGGCCAGCGGCGCCCCGACCGCCATCACCGGGGCCAGGTCAGCGGTCTCGTGGGCCACCGTCGCCAGCGCGGTCTCGACGCCCTCCAGCAGGGTGCCCGTAAGCAGCAGGTCCTCCAGCGCGTAGCCGCTGACGCACAGCTCCGGGTAGACGATCAGCCCGACCCCCTGATCGGCGAGCTCCCGCGCGAAGGCCACGATGGTCGCGGTGTTGGCGCCCGGGTCGGCGATCGCGGTGGGTACGGTCGCGGCGGCCACCCGAACAAAGCCCTGGTCGTAGGCCGAGAAGAAGTCCACGACGGCAGTCTAGGTGGCCGGTCGTCCAGCCCCCGGAACACGGGCTCCTGCGCCGACCCTGGCCACTACTGCGCTCCGTTCGTTTCAGGAGTCGCCCGGGACCAATAGGCGACGGCGGCCGCGATGGCCTCCTCCTTGGTCATCGATAGCACCCGGGCCTCGGCGATCCCGGCCCGGGTGACGAGCAGCTGGAACAGCTCGGTGGGGACGGTTTGCTGTGGCGGCGGCTCGGTGCCACGCAGTGGGCGGGCCCCGTTCTGCACGCAAGCCCAGAAGTCCTCCTGGCTGACGTCGAGCTGATCGCGCAGGATGTGCCCCCATAGGCGCCGGCCGTAGGTCGTCTTGTCGGGCGGTTGCGAGATCCGGGTTCGCAGGATGCGCCCGTCGGGCAGGCCAAGCTCGTAGGTGAGGTGGTGGTTGACGTTTTTGCCCTTGGCGTCGCGCACGAGAGTCCACCCGTCGATCTCGCAGAACGAGCGGTGATCGTTCCGGGTGGGCGCGGGAAAGGCAGGCATTCTCAGGGGAGTCCGGTGAGCCAGGCGAGGAGTTGCTCGTCGGTGGACAGGTCGATGAAAGGAACCAGCAACCGCATCTTGCGGTGGTTGGCGGCCTGACGCAGGCGTGGCCAGTCCTCGGCGTATTCGCGCAGGGCCGCCACCATGTCGGCAGCAGCCTCCTCCAGCGTGTTTCCCTCGGTGGCAAAGGGCATCCCGGGCAGGACCAGGCCCACTCCATCGTCCTCGCGGAAAACCTCGGGGGTGGTGCCGAGAGAGGGCAGCAGGCTTTCCCGGATCAGCTCCAGCGGCACGACGGCGTAGGTTTCGCTGGAGCGGCGGACGACGCCAGCACCGCCGGAGTGGGCTGCGTCGATCAGATCCTTGAAGCCGCTGCGCGCAGCGGCGATCGTCTCGAAAGTGGCGACAGGCATGGGCCTCTCCTTGGTGTTCGGGGTCGGAGTTCCGCTCCGGCGGCCCTCTCGGCGCATCCCGATAGTCTCGATGTACATCGTGTACATAAAGACTATCGGTCGCTCACGGTGGCCCACAAGGACGCAGTGATGCTGGGATGCCGGCTGGGTTCTCGCCGCCCGTGCGCGGGACTCGACGGACTGACAGACTGCCGCGGGTGGAGATCTACGACGCCCTGGCCGCCGAGGAGGCCGCCTTCGATGACCTGCTGTCGCGGCTGAGCCCCGCGGACTGGCACCGGGACTCGGCCTGCGGCGGATGGAGCGTCGCAGACGTCGTCCTGCACCTGGCCCAGTGCGAGGAGGCGGTCGTCGCGACGCTGGCGGGGCGGCCGTTCGACTGGCGCGCCTTCGGCGGCACGGTCGAGTCGGCGATGGATGCGTACGTCGGGGCCGAGCGCGCCTCGGGCGAAACCGTGGTGGCGCGCTGGCAGGCAGCTCGCGTCCCGGCGTTGGCGGCGTTCCGCGCGGCCGACCCGAGCAGCCGCATCACCTGGGTCGAGGGCACCATGCGCCCGGCGTCCCTGGCCACCACCCGGCTGGCCGAACACTGGACGCACGGCCTCGACATCGCCGACCCGCTCGGCCTGCCCTACCCGGCCACGGAGCGGCTGCGGCACGTCGCGTGGTTGGCGCACGCCACCCTGCCCTATGCCTACAGGCTGCGCGGCGAGACCGCACCCAGCCTCCGCTGCGAACTGACCGGGCCCAGCGGTGCTGCCTGGGAGTTCGGACCGAGCCAGGCCGAGGTGACCATCCGAGGCAGCGGGGCGGACTTCTGCCGGGTGGCCGCCCAGCGCCTCGACGTGGCGCAGGCCGAGCTGCGCGCGACCGGTGACCGCGGCGCCGAGGTGCTGGCGCGGCTGCGCAGTTACGCCGCCTGAACCGCGGCTACCCGGCCAAAACCCGCGCCACCGTCCAGCCACTCAGGCTCTGGACGGGGCCCCCACCAGTTCGTACGGCGGGCGCGACGGCGCGTGCGCGTCGGCGATGACGTCGACCAGTCCCCACCGCAGGGCCGTGGCGGCGTCGATCGAGGCGCCGGACAGGGCCAGGTACGCCGTGCGCCACCGCCCGATCCGACTCGTCAGGCTCACCGAGCCCCCGGCGCCGAAGCACAGCCCGTAAGGCAGATGGGGCACCCAGAACCGAGCGTCCCGGTCGGCGATGACGGTATGCGCGAAGGCGGCGAGTTCCAGGCCAGCGCTGCAGCACCGGCCCTGCACCCGCACGGTCAGTCGGCGGTGCACGAGCCAGGCCGCCACGCCGGGGTGTCGCTGCAGCCGGTTCAGGTGGGCGCGGGCGTCACCGCGGCGGGCCGGGTCATCGTCGGGAATGGGTTGGGCGCAGAAGTCGGGTCCCTCGGCGCGCAGCTCGATCTCGTCCGCCCCCTCGTGCCGGGCGTCCAGCAGCGCCTGCGCCACCGCCAGGCGCAGCGCATGATCCATGCCGCTCTCGGGGGTGGTCCAGTCGATGGTGACGACGTTGGTGTCGCCGTGCCGGTCGCGGCGAATCTGCGCGGGCGGGCCCACGGGCGCCCCCGCGACGGTGCGCCACGCCCCGTATTCGGGGCCGTCGAGCAGGGCGGCGTAGCCGTACGACTCCGAGATGAGCGTTTCCCGGGCGGTGGCCCGTTCGGCGATCCGCAGCACGGTGTCCATCACGTGGACGGCGTCGGGGGTGCGACGGCCCTGTTCCGCGATCCGCGCCGCCGTTTCCAGCGGGTCGTCCACGCGGACGACCGCCGAGGTCGCCGATGCGGGACCCTCCGGTGTGCCGTCGGCCAGGGCGCCCACCGTGGGGCTGATGGTGGTGGTGAGTCGTTCGAGGATCTGCTGGCCGGGTCCGATCAGGGGGACCGGCAGCGGTCGAGTGCGGACGCCGACGTAGATGCGCAGGTCGTCCGGGAGCCGGTGGGCTAGGAGGCTGGCCTCGCGGGGCGAGAGGGATTCGAGTTCGTCGAGATCGACCAGAACGATGGGCTGGCTCGCCGCCCCGGCCGGACTGTGCCGCAACTGCAGCATGTGCAACAGGTCGTGCAGGGCAATGGTGTGCATGTCGTCCCTCCGACGAGGTCGGGTGGGTGATCTTTCATTATGACGCAAAGCGATTCGCGCGTCGACAGCAGCAGAGCGGGCCGACCTGGGCCGGCCAACGCCGGCTGCGACGGAGGAGCGCTAGCGAGGGGACCGGTCCGGTGGGTGACGAGGGGCGAGTACGCCGCAGCCCACGACGTACCCGCCCCGGCGCGCGCTCGACGCGCTGGCCCCACGGGAACGTTCGATCTCGGGTGGCCTCGGCGTATGGCCTGCGCCGGGCCCATGGGGCGAATCCTGCACCCTGGCAAGGGGATCCGTCAGGGGGAGGATCCCCCTAGGGCGTGTCTCCCAATGCTGGTAGCCAGAGGGTGACCGCCCGCAGAACGATGCCCGAGCGATAGGTCAGAGCGAGTTTGTCGTAGCGGGTGGCGATGGCGCGCCACTGCTTGAACCGCTCGAAG
>Ga0209570_1000514_pt1 | contig 42782 bp, 30 predicted proteins | sample EBPBio172007_DNA_FD_185861 | JGI IMG/M metagenome (GOLD analysis project Ga0209570, IMG submission 185861) | Wastewater treatment Type I Accumulibacter community from EBPR Bioreactor in Madison, WI, USA - Reactor 1_9/17/2007_ DNA (SPAdes)... | ecosystem: Engineered > Bioreactor > EBPR >... | reverse complement strand
GCCAACGCGGATCGCGCGCACGCCGCCGAGACCGAAGCCCAGTCGCTGCGTGCTGAGCTCGCCAGTGCGGAAGCCGAAGCAAAGACAGCGGCTGGCGCGCTGGAAAGCGAGCGGACTGCGCGTTCAGTCGCAGAAGCGAGCATGGTCGCGCTGCACGAACAGATGCAGAAAATAAGCGGGCAGCTAGAATACCTCCAGCGGGATCGTGATGTAATCGCACAGGGTCTTCAGGAAACCGCTGCGCATAATCAAGCGATACTCGACAGTACTTCTTGGCGAGTCACAGCACCCATGAGGAAAATCAAGACCGCACTCAAGGGCAAATAGGCTCACCGACATGCCCCTCAGACGCCGCTTACATCTACCCTAGTCCCAATAGAGCAGTCACGGGCTGATCTGAGGGGCACATTATCAGCTCCAGCATTCGCTGCGAGTTTATAGTAACCACCCGGTTGTTGCCGCCTTCTGATGGTTTGGCTTTTGGCCTGACCACCTGTCGTTATTGACGTCGTTAGCGACGTCGTCTGTGGCGGATGGGATCATGCGGCAAGGTACCGGCTTCCTCCTTGCCTGATCCCGTCTACTCCCTGCTTTCGGCAGGCGCTGCCCGCAGCGCCTGCCGTCTTGTATCCCGGTGGCCCCCGCACATTGACCTTTCATCCCTTTCTGCATAGAGAAAACCTGCATCTCGAACCCGGAGCGACCATGCAGACGACAGGCCCAGTTTCCGCACCGTCCCTTGCCGGTCTTGCTGCAGGGGCCGTCTGATCCAACATGATTCCGGGCCTCCCTTCTCCTTATCTCACCCGACCGGGCAGCACCCACGCCGGTCGCAACGGCCATGTATGCAAGGAAGCCGACGATGAACGACCCGGAACAGACATATGACGTTGGAATACTGGGTTGGTGGTACGGCAAGAATTATGGGTCGATCCTGACCTATTACGGGCTGAACCGCGCCATCGAGGAACTGGGCTTCCGCACGCTCATGGTACATGAGCCTCTGGGCTACAACGGCTACCGCGTGCTCTGGCCCGATGACATCCTGTCGGTGGAATTCGCCCGCCGGGTCGGCTATCACTACACCACGCAGATGCATTTCTCGGAACTGCCCGCGCTGAACGCCCGGGCGGGCACGTTCATTGTCGGCTCTGACCAGCTGTGGAATCCGCTGATCGGCCGGGTGAACGACGATCTCTTCCTGGATTTCGTCAGCCCCGAAAACCGCCGCCTCGCCTATGCCACCTCCTTCGGCAACCGCGGCACCACAAAGTTCAAGCCTGATTTCATTCAGAAACACAGCGCCAACCTGCAGAAGTTCAACGCCATCTCGGTGCGTGAGGGCTATGCGGTCGATACGGCCCGCGAGGTCTTCGGCGTCGAGGCGACCCAGGTGGTGGACCCGGTCTTTCTCTTGCCCGCCAGCGCCTATGACACGCTGGCCGACAAGGCCGGCGTTGACATGTCCGGCGATTACCTGGCCGTCTTCTATCTTGACCCGACACCCGAGAAACGCGCAGTCGCGCTTGCCCTTGCCGACCGGCTCGGGCTGCAGCGGATCGTGGTCATTCCCAACCCCGATGGCGGGCGGCCGCTGTCGGAAGAGCTGTTCGCCGATCCGCGCTTCGAAATCCTCGCCGAGGATGCGCCCGAGAATTTCCTGCACGCCTATCGCAAGTCCAGCTATGTGGTCACCGACAGTTTCCACGGCACCGCCTTTGCCACGATCTTCGGCAAACCCTTCTCGTCGATCTACAACACCCATCGCGGGATCGACCGGTTCAAGAACCTGCTGGACTGGCTGGGGTTCGGCGAAACCCGCCGCCTGACGGAAAACGATACGGCCGAGACCCTGGCCAACAATCCGAATATCGCCCTGACGCTGGATTATACCGGCGCCATGGCCCGGATTGCCGAGGGACGCGCACGTTCGCGCACCTGGCTTCAGGCCGCCCTGACCAGCGAGGCGGGCACCACCGCCGCCATCGCCCCCCCGCCGCAGGCCGCAGGCGCGCAGCGCCCGGGCCGGTTCACGGCCAGCAATGCAGCCTGGGAAATCACACCCGGGGCTGAGGGCGAGGATCTGACCGTCGCACCGGGCGGCGCGGTGCGCGGCAACCAGGTCTGGTGCGATCTGCCCGCACACCCTGCCCCCGGCAGCGCCTGCCGGCTGGTACTGGACTGGAAACTGCGCACCATGGCCCCGGCCCTGAACCTGCACCTGCGCAATCCCGCCACCGGCGATTTCCAGGTGATCGGCAAGGTGGCCGTGGAGGGGCGCGTCGACCAGGCCCGCCGGGACACCGTCGACTTCATCATGCCATCGGGCGAGTTCAGCCAGCTCATGCTGGGGGCCGTGCATTTCACCGGCCCGCGTGGCGGTGCCCTCGTCACCGGCCTGGCGCTGGAAGAGATCGCCCGCTCCGAAATGCGCAAGGCACCGGCGAAGCCCAAGCCCGCCACCCATGCCGAAATCGCGCTCAAGCTGGCGCTTGATGACAACGACCGTTTCGTCAAGGCCCATGCCCAGTCCGGCCGTGCGATCACCAGCGCCCGGGCGCGGCTCATGTTCCATGCCCATGCCATCGAGAAGGGCCTGAGCCGGCTGGATTTCCGGGGCGGCTTCGGCAAGATCTCGGTTCCGGCCCTGGCACGGGAGATGAACAACTGGCTCGACGCCGGGCGCGACCGGCAGGATGCCTTCCTGCGGACCGCCGCCTCGGTCATGCAGGCCTATTTCGACCGGCACCGCCGGATTGATGTCGATGTCTCGGCCTTTCATGCCCTGTTCGGGGCACCGGCGCTGGAGCTGATCGCGCAGGCCGGACCCGCAGAGGGCGGCGTGCTGACCGCCGCCGCTTACCGCGAGCCGGTGCCGGATGTGAATCCCGACAACCGCTTCCTCGACGTGGTCTATGGCCGCCGCAGCATCCGCGATTTCACCGCCGCTCCGGTGGCGGATGCCGATCTGGCGCGCGCGGTGCAACTGGCCATGCAGGCGCCTTCGGTCTGCAACCGCCAGGCCGGACGGGTGCATGTCTTCTCGGACCCGTTCCGCATCCAGGCAGCCATTGATATTCAGGGAGGCTTTGGCGGCTACAACACGCCGCCGCGGCTTCTGCTGGTCACCGCTGACCTGAACGCCTTCCTCTTCGCCTCGGAACGCAACCAGGCCTTCGTCGATGGCGGTCTGTTCATGATGGGCCTTCTGCTGGGCCTGCAACATGTGGGCCTGGGCGGCTGTCCGCTCAATACCGCGATGAATACCGAGCGCGAGAATGCCCTGCGCAAGCTGCTGGATATTCCCGAGAGCGAGGTCTTCATCTCTTTCGTCGCGGCGGGTCACTATGATCCGGCGATCCTGACGCCGCGGTCGCGCCGTCTGGATGTGGAAGAGGTGATGCGCCGCCACGACCGGCCCGCCCCGACCGGGGAAGCGGCTGCGCCGTCGCAGACCGAGGCGGTGAAGTGATACAAGGCCCCGCTTCCCGGACGACGTTCCACGTCCTGCAGCCCGCGATCTGGCCCGAGGCCGGTATCTCGACCGAGATCATGCCCTATATGACCCCGCGCGGCCCCTGTGTGTCCTCGCTGGGCCGGGGGGGCGTGACCTTCGCGCCGGGCGGTACGCTTTCCGTCGACGGGTATTTCAACCTGTTCAACCTCGGCAAATGGCGCGACTGCTGCGGCGACATTCCGCTGTCGCTGCGCCTGCGCGGCGAGGGCAGGCTGCATGTGACGGTCTGGCTGGCCCGCCATGACAAGTCGTGGGACCGGATCCTCAGCGAGCCGGTTACCCTTCTGGGAGAGATGACCCTGCCGCTGGACCTGTCGGAGGCGCAGGCGCCGCAGATGGTCCTGTTCTTCGAGATCACCGCGCTGAGCGACGGAAAGCTGGAAGATTTCGCCTGGGGAACCCCGCTTCCGCCGCGCCAGTTGCCCGAACTCATGCTCTCGGTCACCACCTTCCGGCGCGAGGCCGAGGTGGCCGATACCGTGGCCCGCTTCCGCCGCTTCCGCGCCGCCTCGCCGCTGCGCGATCATCTGCGGATGCTGGTGGTGGACAATGGCCAGTCGCTTGCGCTGGAACCGGGGGACGGCGTCAGCTTTCTGCCCAATGCCAATCTGGGTGGGGCGGGCGGCTTCTCGCGCGGGCTGCTGGAGGCCAGGGCCAGCGGTGCCACCCATTGCCTGTTCATGGATGACGACGCCTCGGTGCATATGGAGGCGATCACCCGCACCTGGACGCTGCTGGCCTATGCCACGGATCCCCGCACCGCGGTGGCCGGGGCCATGATCAATGCCGATCACCGCTGGCAGATCTGGGAAAACGGCGCCGTCTTCAACGGCGGCTGCCGGCCGCTGTTCCATGGCACCGACCTGCGCGACCGCGAGAAGGTCTTCAGGATGGAATTCGACACCACCGGCCCGATGCCCGAGGGGCATTATGCCGGCTGGTGGTATTTCGCCTTCCCGGTCGACCAGGCCCGGCATATGCCCTTCCCCTTCTTCGTGCGCGGCGATGATGTCAGCTTCTCGCTGGCCAATAACTTCCGCTGCGTCTCGCTGCCGGGCGTCGCCTCGTTCCAGGAAAGCTTCACCGACAAGGCTGCGCCGCTGACCTGGTATCTCGATCTGCGCAGCCATCTGGCCCATCACCTGAGCCTGCCCCAGAAACAGGCCAGCTGGGGGCGGATGATGCGGATGGTGGTGAACTTCTATCTGCGCACCGTCCTGCGGTTCCATTACGACAGCCTCTCGGCGGTGAACCTGGCGATCGAGGATGTGCTGCGCGGTCCGCAGTTCTTCGACGCCCATGCCGATATGGCCACCCGGCGGCAGGATCTGAAGGCGATGACGGTGACAGAGGCCTGGCAGAAGCTGGACCCGCAGAAGCCTGTCCCCACGATCCGCCATGGCAAGCTGTCGCGCTGGCAGCGGGCGCTGCTGCTGCTGACACTGAACGGCCATCTTCTGCCCCTCGCCAACCGCTTTGGCAGCGATCTGGTGATCGAGGCCGCGCACCGCGAGAACCACCGCGAGATCTACGGCGCCCGGCAGATCACCTATCTCAACGCCGCCCGCACCTCCGGGTATACGGTAACCCGCGACCGCCACCGTTTCTGGCGCGAAAGCCTGCGTCTGGCCCGGAACGGCCTGGCCCTGCGCCGCCAGCTGCCGCAGCTGCGGGCAGAATGGCAGGGCACCTATGCCGGGCTGACCTCGGAAGAATTCTGGAAAGCGAAACTTGCGGTCGCAACGGGTGGCACCTAGCCGTTCCGGCCTCGGTGCTCCGGCGGACAGCCTGCGCTGGCCATGATGAATCACATCAGCAAGATCGCCGCACAGTGTGATGTCCTGTGCGATCCGGATCGAGCTGGGATATGACAAAGGACGAAAAGATGCGGACGATCTGGATTCACATCGGTTCACACAAGACCGGGACAACCACCCTGCAAAGCGCCCTGAAGGCTGCGGGGCGCAAAGATGCCCTGCAGGGGATGTCCTACTGCCACCCGGTCGGCAAGATCAATTCCAACGCGCTGATCGATGTCACCGGCAAGGGCGAAGACATGCGCTGGACCCTGAATCCGCTCATCCTGAAGCGGCGGATTCCGGAGGAAGGGGATTGCATCATTTCAGCCGAACGCCTGTTCTGGCTGGATGATCAGGCGGAAATCGCCAGGATTGCGAAAATCCTTCGCCGCCGCTTTGATCGCATCATGGTCGTGGCCTATCTCAGGCGTCAGGATCTTCTGGCCGTTTCGTTCCGGAAAACCACCGTCGCGACCCAGGTCGGGCGGCGTTTCTTCGGGGACAGAATTGGCGCCTTCCCCGAATACCAGCCCCATATGGACCGGTATTTCTGCTACGCTGAAAAGCTTCAGCTCTGGGAAAACGTCTTTGGCGCCGAGAACGTCATCGTCCGCAAATACGACAAGAAACATCTCGTCGGCGGAGATACGGTTACCGATTTCTGCAGCCTCCTCGGGATCGACAGCAAGATCGCCGTCAAGGAACAGAACACCAAATGGAACCGGAGCCAGCTGCTGGTCGGGATGTGGCTTCAGGCCAGAAATCACGATTGCAAGGATGTGCCGCGGATCATCGCGGATATCGAGGATGACCAGCAGCTCATGCCGGCGCGGTCAGAGGCCATTGCCTTCATGCAGCGCTTCGCCGCGTCAAACGCCTTGCTGGCCCGGAAATATGATCCGGAAGGATTGCCCGGATATTTCGATGACGATTTTTCGCGTTTCCCGGAACAGGGCAATGACGATCTCTCGACTCTCACGATCAGTCTGGATGACATCGAAAAACGCCTGATCCAGGCATGAGCCGAAAGGAAGCAGGGCTGTGCGCAGCCCTGCTTTGGCCCGCGCGGGCTCAGACTTCCATCAGGCGCTTGTGGACGGTGATGGCCTCGTCCAGATCGTCAAAGACATACAGCCGGCCATTTTCCAGGATCAGACCGGCATCGCAATAATCCCGCAGGGCATTCAGGTCATGCGCCACCAGAATGGCCCCCGATTGCGCCATGCGGTCCCGGAACACTGTCCGGCTTTTCTTGCGGAACCGGGCATCGCCCACGGCCGTCACTTCGTCCACCAGATAGGTGTCGAACCGGATCCCCATCGAGGCGCCGAACGCCAGACGCGACCGCATCCCCGAGGAGTAGCTGCGCACCGGCATGTGGAAATGGCTGCCCAGCTCGGCGAAATCCGCAACGAAATCCTCCAGCTCCTCAGTATCCACACCATAGACCCGCGCCAGAAAGCGCACGTTCTGCGCGCCCGTCATTTCTCTGTGCAAAGATCCGCCCAGACCCACCGGCCAGCTGATCGTGCCAGCTGACAGAATGCGCCCGCTGTCCGGCTGGATCGAGCCGGCGACCATCCCCAAGAGCGTCGACTTCCCTGCCCCGTTGCGCCCGAGCAGCGCCAGGGATTTTCCCGGCGGCAGGGTGAGCGTGAGATTATCCACGATCACCTTGCGGCTATGGCCAAGACTATAGCTCTTGCAGAGGTTGACGAAGCTGATCATCGGCCCGTCTCAGTTCCGGTCACGGATACTGTAATAGATCAGAACCCCGATCGACCATGCCAGAAGCAGGAACAGCGCGGTCAGCGCCGACAGCACGAAGCGCTGCGGGAATTCGGCGGTCTGCGGCAGAGTCGGCATGATATAGGGCGCCAGATAGAGGTTCTGCCGCGAGGCATTGGCGCGTGCCACATCCACCGCAGCCAGAGCGGCGCGATAGGTTTCTTCGGCAAATTGCAGATCGACCGTCAAGCTTTCGAATTCGGCGATCAGCGCAGGGTAATTCTCACCGGCGATATGGGTCTCGCTGTCCGAGGAGAAGGTCTTGCGCTCGTCGGCGATGCGGTCGCGGATCACCTGGATGCGGCGGGCGGCCTGCTGGCGGCGCGGATCGCCTTCCTGGGTGGTGCCCAGCACGATGTCATTTTCGATCAGGGCCTGGGCCAGCTGCTGCTGCAGGTTGTTCAACACTCCCATCCGCCCTTGGATATCTGCCGAAGGATCGACGATCTGGGTGCGGGTGCGGAAGCGGCTCAGCGCCTCGCGGGCGGCTTTCAGCCGGTTCAGCGCGGTTTCCAGATCCTCGTTGGCATAGCGCATCACATCGGACCGCGCCTGCGTGTTCAGGTCGTTGATGCGGTTCTGGCTGGCTTTCACGATCTCGGTGGCGATGCGCTGCGCATCCTCGGCCGAATAGGCCAGAACCCGCAGCTCGATCAGCCGGGTCGACTGGTCATAGGAAATCCGCACCATGCGGCCCCAGAACCAGTGGAGCTGTTCAATCGTGGCATCGGGCCAGAGCGACATCAGCGGATCGGAGGGCCAGTGCACCGCATAGAGATCGCCGAGCCCCAGCCTTTCGTCGATCACCGCGACGACTTCCTGGCTCTGGATATATTCGTAAAGGATATCGGTTTCCGAGGAACTGCCGCCGCCCGCAAACTGGGCCAGCCCGCCCAGAAGCTCGGTCGATGAGGTCGCCCCTTCCTCGCGGCGCACGGTAAAGCCCACGGTCGAGGCGTATTGATCCTGCGCCACGAAAAACAGATAGGCCATGGTGACCAGCAAGGGCAGCATCACCAGAATGACAAAGCTGACGAGGATGCCCCGATGGCGCCGGTGCACCCGTGCAGGCCCCGCCGGTGCGCGGGTTCCGGCCGGTTGCGGAGCCGGGGCGGCCTCGACAGGCGCCGGGGATGGCTCTCCGGACGGGTCTTGCCCGGCAGGCATCGGAGTTCCGTCGCGCAGATGGGCCGTGATGGCCTCCAGACGGGCTTCCCGTGCAGGATCATCCCCGGTCGCGGCCTGAGCGCTGGCCGCCTTGCGACGGCGCGGGGCTGTGGCGGCCTTGCTGCGGACCCGTTTTCCGGCGGCACTGCGGCTCACACCAGCAGCCTTGCGACGGGGACTGCCCGCAGCGGATGATGGGGTTTCGTTGTCCTGCAATGCCTTGCCTCGAGGTAAACGGTTTGATTTCCGCCCGATCCTTCTACATAATGGCACGGTAGAATACCAGCACGTCATAGACAGGCCCAGATGGTCCCCGCCTCCCAGATCGTCCCGTCTTCAGGCCCGTCTTCCATGCTTGACGCAGATCCGCCTTCCGACTGGAAAAAACGCACCCGCCGTGACCTGCGCGCGACGGTGCGTACCATTGTCGCACTGATGCTGCGCGAGATGAGCACGCGCTACGGCCGTTCCCCGGGCGGGTATCTCTGGGCCGTGATGGAGCCGGTGGGCGCCACCATGATCATGGCCGTCGGCTTTTCGCTGCTGATGCGTCACCCCGCGCTTGGCACCTCCTTCATGCTGTTCTTCGCAACGGGGATGATGCCCTTTACGCTTTATAACGCGGTGGATGGCGCGGTGATGCGCTCTCTGTCCTATTCACGCGCCTTGCTGATGTATCCCTCCGTCCGCTGGATTGATGCCGTTCTGGCGCGTTTCCTGCTGAATCTGCTGACCAAGCTTCTGATCATGGTGCTGGTGCTGGCGGGCATCCTGATCGTGACGGAAACCCGCAGCGTGCTGAATTTCGGGCCGATCCTGGCCGGCATTCTGATGACGGCGCTGCTCGGCCTCGGGACCGGGCTGATGAACTGCGTGCTGGAAGGGCTGTTCCCCGCCTGGGGCATGATCTGGGGTATTGCAACTCGGCCGCTCTACATAGCCTCCGGGGTCATCCTGCTTTACGAGGATCTACCGCATTTTGCTCAGGATATCCTGTGGTGGAACCCGCTGCTGCATATCATCGGAGAAATACGGACCGGGTTCTACCCGATGTATTCCGCCTCCTACGTCAGCATCCCCTATGTAACAGGGGTCGGGCTGGTTCTTGTGGCGCTGGGGTTCCTGCTGGTGCGCCGGCATAATGTCACTATCCTGAACGACTAGGGTGGCCCCCGCCCCCTTCGCTCCGCTCAGGCCGCAGAAAGGCCCTTCATGCAGATCGAACCGACCTCCCTGCCAGGTGTCGTGATCCTGACGCCCGCGCGTCATGGCGATGCCCGCGGGTTCTTCTCCGAAAGCTGGAACCGGCAGAGCATGGCGGCAGCCGGGTTCGACATCGACTTTGTGCAGGACAACCATTCGGTTTCGGCCAGGGCCGGTACGCTACGCGGCCTGCATTACCAGAGCCCGCCTCATGCCCAGGCCAAGCTGGTGCGCTGCGGGCGCGGCTGCCTGTGGGATGTGGCGGTGGATGTGCGGGTGGGCTCGCCCGGCTACGGGCAATGGGTGGGGGTAGAGCTTTCCGCTGCCAATGGCCGGCAATTGCTGATCCCCGCGGGTTTTCTGCACGGGTTCGTCACGCGGGAGGACGATACCGAGATCGTCTATAAATGCTCCGATTACTATGCGCCGGATTGCGATGGCGCGGTGGCCTGGGATTCCGTCGGCATCGACTGGGGCCTGACCTCCGCGCCGGTGCTGTCTGCAAAGGATGCGAGGGCAGTGCCGCTGGCAGAGTTCCGCAGCCCCTTCGCATACGAGGCCAAGCCATGAAGATCCTCGTCACCGGCGGCGCCGGTTTCATCGGTTCCGCCGTGGTGCGGCTGGCCATCGCGCGCGGTCATGCGGTGGTGAATCTCGACGCGCTGACCTATGCCGCCTGTCTGGAGAATGTGGCCGGCGTGGCGGCGAACCCGCTTTACGCCTTCGAACGGACCGATATCCGTGACCGCGCCGCGCTGGACCGGATCTTCGCCGCCCATCGCCCCGATGCGGTGATGCATCTGGCGGCCGAAAGCCATGTCGACCGTTCGATCGACGGACCGGGTGATTTTGTTGAAACCAATATCACCGGCACCTACAACATGCTGGAGGCCGCCCGCGCCTTCTGGACGCGCGCGGGCCGTCCGGCGGGCTTCCGCTTCCATCACATCAGCACCGATGAGGTCTTCGGCTCGCTGCCCGCCGATCCCGCGGTGAAATTCACCGAAACCACGCCCTATGATCCGCGCAGTCCCTATTCGGCCTCCAAGGCTGCCTCGGACCATCTGGTCCGTGCCTGGGCCGAGACCTATGGCCTGCCCGTCGTGCTGACCAATTGCTCCAACAATTACGGGCCCTACCATTTCCCCGAAAAGCTGATCCCGGTGGTCATTCTGAACGCCCTCGCCGGCAAGCCGCTGCCGGTCTATGGCGATGGCTCGAACATCCGTGACTGGCTTTATGTGGAGGATCACGCCGATGCGCTGCTGCTGGTGCTGGAAAAGGGCGCCTTGGGCCGCAGTTACAATATCGGCGGCGAGAACGAACGCACGAACCTCGACCTGGTAAAGACGCTCTGCGCGCTTCTGGATACAAAACGCCCGAAGGCGGAAGGCAGCTATGCCGACCAGATCACCTTCGTCACCGACCGCCCCGGCCATGACGCGCGCTATGCGATCGACCCGACCCGCATCCGCACCGAACTGGACTGGCGGCCCAGCGTGACGGTCGAGGAAGGGCTCGCCCGCACTGTCGACTGGTATCTGGCGAACGAGGCCTGGTGGCGCCCGTTGCAGGCCCGGCAGGGCGTGGGCGAAAGGCTGGGAACCGGCGAAAAGCAGGGGGCCTGATGCTGACCGCGCATCTGCCCTCGGGGTTCATCGCCGGGCGACTGGCACAGCGGCACCGGATAATCCCCGCCGCGATGCCGGTGGCGCTGGTGGCCTCGGTCCTGCCCGATGCCGACATGATCTGGTTCCATCTGGTCGATCACGGCAGCCTCCACCATCACCGCTACTGGGTGCATATCCCGGCCTTCTGGGCGGTTATGGCCGCGATCACGCTCCCCTTTCTGTGGCGCGGCCGCTGGCGGCTGACGGCGATCCTGTTCTTCGCAGTGGTCTTCCTGCATCTGGTGCTGGATACGGTCGGCGGCGGCATTCTCTGGGGCGTGCCCTTCAGCGACCGGCTGTTCAGCCTGATCACCGTGCCGCCCGATCACGGTCATTGGGTCGCCTCTTTCCTGCTGCACTGGAGCTTCGGGCTGGAACTGGCAATCTGGGTCTGGGCGATCTGGCTGTGGAGGCGCGGATGAAGCTCCTGGTCTTCGGACAAACCGGACAGGTGGCGCAAGAGCTGGTGCGTCTGGCGCCCGGGGCGCTGTATCTGGGTCGCGCGACGGCCGATCTGGCCGATCCCGCCGCCTGCGCCGCCGCGATCCGCGCGCACCGGCCGGAGGCGGTGATCAATGCCGCCGCCTGGACGGCGGTAGACCGGGCCGAGGCCGAGGAAGCCGCCGCGCGGGTAGTGAATGCCGATGCCCCCGGCGCCATGGCGCAGGCCTGTGCGGATCTGGATATTCCCTTCGTGCAGATCTCCACCGATTACGTCTTCGATGGCTCGGGTCATACCCCCTGGCGACCCGGCGACGCCCCTGCCCCGCTCAATGCCTATGGCCGCACGAAACTTGCAGGCGAACAGGCGGTGCGGGTGGCAGGAGGGCGGCAGGTGATCCTGCGCACCTCCTGGGTGTTTTCGGCCCATGGCGCAAATTTCGTGAAGACCATGCTGAGGCTCGGCGCCAGCCGCGATCATCTGCGCATCGTCGCTGACCAGATCGGCGGCCCGACGCCCGCCGATGCCATCGCGGGTGCCTGCCTGCATCTGGCCCGCGCACTGCGCGACGGGGCGCCGGGCGGCACGCATCATTTCGCGGGCACGCCCGTCACCAGCTGGGCCGGTTTCGCGCGCGAAACATTCGCCCTTGCCGGAAGGACGGTCACGGTCGAGGACATCCCGGCCGCCGATTACCCGACCCCGGCGCGGCGGCCGCTGAACTCCTGCCTTGATTGCTCCGCATTGACGGCGGAATTCGGCATTACACCGCCGGACTGGCGGGCCGCGCTGGCCCGGGTGGTTGCCGAAGTGAAGGGGGAGTGACGATGCAGCGCAAGGGGATCATTCTGGCCGGCGGCTCGGGCACGCGGCTTTACCCGATCACCATCGGCGTCTCGAAGCAGCTTCTGCCGGTCTATGACAAGCCGATGATCTATTACCCACTGTCGGTCCTGATGCTGTCGGGCATCCGCGAAATCGCGGTCATCACCACCCCGCAGGATCAGGAGCAATTCCGCCGCACGCTGGGCGATGGCAGCCAGTGGGGGCTGAGCCTGAGCTATATCGTGCAGCCCTCGCCCGACGGGCTGGCACAGGCCTATCTTCTGGCCGAGGATTTCCTGGCCGGCGCCCCCTCGGCCATGGTGCTGGGCGACAATATCTTCTTCGGCCATGGTCTGCCCGAGATGCTGTCGCGCGCCGATGCCCGCGAAACCGGCGGCACGGTCTTCGGCTATCGCGTGGCCGATCCAGAACGCTATGGCGTGGTGGGTTTCGACGCGGAGGGCCGGGTCAGCCGCATCGTCGAGAAACCGTCCAGACCGCCCTCGCCCTTCGCGGTGACCGGGCTTTACTTCCTTGACGGCTCCGCCCCCGAGCGCGCCCGCGCCGTCTCGCCCTCGCCCCGGGGCGAGCTGGAAATCGTCAGCCTGCTGGAGATGTATCTGGCAGAGGGCGCGCTTTCGGTCGAACAGATGGGCCGGGGCTTTGCCTGGCTCGATACCGGCACCCATGCCAGCCTGCTGGATGCCGGGAATTTCGTGCGTACCCTGACCGAACGTCAGGGCCAGCAGGTCGGCTGCCCCGAGGAAATCGCCTTCGCCCAGGGCTGGATCACACAGCATCAGCTTGCCGAACGGGCGGCCCTGTTCGGCAAGACCGGCTATGGCGCCTATCTTCAGGCGCTGGCCGACCCCGGCGCGTTTTCCGCATAGGCGGGCAGCGCAATTCGCCGTCACACTGTCAATCGGCGCGGCTGGATGGATTGGGATGGCAAGGTAGTCTCCTTTAGCCCACACTATCGCTCCCAATCCTTCGGGCCCCCGTGCTGCTGAGGGTGACCTTCCTGGTGCCGCCCTGCCTTTGCCACCTCACGCAATGTCAGACCAAAGGCCACATGCGATTTCGCGGCTGAGACCACTGCGCGGGCGATCCAGCGGCGATCGGCCTCGTCCCGGACATCCTGCGCCAGGGCATCTGTCCGGCCTGCGGCGAGGTCTGTCACGATGCCCGCCCCATATCGCGCCCGCAATTCCGCCGCGAAGCGCTCTGCATGAGCATCCCCCCGGAACTCAACCTTGCCCTCGGCCTGCATGATGCGCCCCATCGACCGCAGCGTGCGCAGGAGCCGGTCGTTCTCAGGCACGGTTTCATGGGAAACGGTATGGCCAATCGCCGCCGCCGCTCGGTCATAAAACCCCTGCAGCTCCCCGGCCATGCGCCGTCCCTGCTCCGGGTCGCGCAGGTCCAGTCGTCGCCGTCCGGCGAGGACCAGAAGATCACTCCGAACCCAATCCCGCTCTTCCCAGGCGTTCGCGGCACCCGTTTCCAGACGGCTGGCGATACGATCGCCGCTCAGGCCAATTGCACTCGCGCCGGCCACGATCTCCGCGCGCAGCCGCTCCGCTGCCCCGGGCTGCAGGGTCGTTTCCGCACGCCCCCGCGTCAGGGCGTCGCCTTCAAGCGCCATGCCGTAAATCACCGACTGCGGCATCATCTGCAGAAGCTGCGCGCCGCGGGCATCACCGAGGCCACGGGCGATGTCGACGGCATAGCCATAAAGCTCATCCCGCAGGTCCTTCCGCTCGGCCATGGGTGCCTTGCGGATCTTGTCCCCGGTCTCGGCCATCCAGCCGCTGAAGTGCAGATCCAGATCAGCGCGCTCAAGCGCCGCCGCCTCGGTCGGGAAAGGATGAAGCACCCCGCCCCGCCGCAGCACCTCCTCCGCTTCGGCGATCTTTTCCCCGATCTCCGGCAACCCGGTCAGAGCCGCGACATGGTGCAGGCTGCGCATGGTGTCGGCCGTACGCGCCAGAGTGGCCAGCGCATCCTCCAGCGCCCGGCCCTCGCGCGGTCGCTCTTCCGGCGCCCGGCCTTCCGTCCGTGCCCGCTCGATCTCGGCGCGCGACGGGCCATAGGTCAGCAGCCCCCGCTCCGCCCGGGACGTGGCATCGAGGAACACGCCTTCCTCGGCCGCGATGGCCACCATGCGCTCCTTCATCCTGTCGAGGTTGAACGCATGCTCCCTGGCCATGAAGAACCAGCTGTCGTTCAGCCTGCCCCGGTTGTTCACCACGATATGGACATGCGGATGCGCCCGGTCGGTATGCAGCGCCGCGACATAGGACCAGACATCGTCCTGATGTTCGCCCGACTGGAACATCTCGAAGGCCCAGGCCTCGGCGATCAGCTTCGCCTTTGCGGGATGGACATGGGACGGAAAGCTCAGCAGCAGATGACTGGTGTGCCCGTTCTTGGGAGACCCTCGCCAGTCCTCCACCCAGTCGCCCACGATCTCCCTGCGCTCTTCCAGGGTCAGACCCCTGGCCTTGTCATCCAGCACCACGCCATTGCCGAAGATCGCGGCCGATTTCGAGAACAGATAGTCCATCTGCGCCGCCAATTCCTTCGCATTGGCCGTACCGCCCCTGCCGATCTTCTTGATGACCGCGGCATGCGAGCCGAGGGCAAAGCGCCACATCTGGCTGGCCCGCGCTGAGAACCGGAAGCCCTGACGGGAGGGAGAGGATGCCCCCGCCTTCACCCGCCCCTGCCGAGGCCGCAGCACTTCAAGCTCACCCAGAACCGCCTGAGCGAGGCCAACAGGACGCGAACCAGGCTTAACCATGGCGCGCGCCTTGCTGACCTTCGGCAAACTTCAGGAACAGCGCCACGCCCTGCCGCCGACGTTCCGCGATGATCTGGTTCAGGACCCGCGCCACGACCGGCAAGGATCGCCGCAGTTCCCCGACCGTGGCCCATTGCGCCCGCACCATCGGCGCCCGGCCCCGGTTCGCCGCCAGCGCGATCTGGTTCACGTTGGTGCCGATCTTCGCCAGCTCGTAGCGGATCTCCTCCAGACGCGCGCTGTCCTCGCGGCTGAACTCGAGGAAGCCCGAGGCCATCCGCACGACCGACCGCACCCCGTCCGAGCGGGATTTCGCGCCAAGCTGCACGCAAAGCGCATCGAAGGCCCGCAGCTCTTCAGCCGGCAGACGGCAGCTGACGACCTGTCCCCGATCCGCCGACCGGGGGCGCCCGCGCCCGGCGGATTTCCGGGGCACCGGATCAGCGGCATTCCTCTCCGCCCCATCCGAATTCCGGTCTTTTCCATGCGCGTCATATTTTACCACAGACCTCATCCACCGAATACTTGTAGACACATCGCATTTCCTGCCACCCTTCCTATTCCCCTCCATTCTCCCCGATCAAGCGTAATCAACGGGTGATCAATTAAATCTGTGATTGTGTTGACCTCAGGGCATCCATCCATTACCCGAGGCCTGTCACGGATCACGGGCGGCGCCGGAAACTGGCCGATATGATGTCTCTGCGGGCATCGTAACAAGGCGGGCTTTCCCGGGTGATATATGCAGGAATGCATTGTTTTTGTTGACATCTTAACCCCGGAGCGCCGTCCCCGGGATCGGAGAAAGGACAGGTGGGATGCGGGGTATGGCATCGGGGAAGCGCGTCAGGTCTTGTGAATTGCGCCACACGCATTGCGCGATCAGATAAAAGACAAACGCATCCGGTCATCAGAAAAAGGATAAAAGGAAAAGGACTTGCGCATTACGCTTTGCGCGGGACGCATTCTGATATCCGGCCTGTGGAATCGGAATAAAGGGATGCGCATTCGGATAAAGGAATTCGGCCTCCGGCATTCAGAGAAATGCCGCAGGACATGTGGAATGTGGGAAAGGTGCGATGGAATACGGAATACGGGTTGTGCTGGTGATGAACAGGAAGGGCGGATCAGGCAAAAGCACGCTCTGCCGCGCCCTCGCCTCAGCCGCGGTGGCCCGCGGCGAGACGGTGACCATCTTCGACACCGACAGTTCGAAATCCTGTCTGAACTGGATGCGGGCCGGGCAGACCGCGGGCAACTGGTCCCCTTCCGTCGCAGTGATCCATACGCTCGATGCCCACCGGGTCGCCGAGGCGATTGACCAGATCTACGAACAGCCGGATCAGGAGCATCTGATCCTGATCGACACCTTCGGCGGCGGGTCGGAGGCCCAGGATATGCTGGCGGTCGCGGCCCACCGCATCGTCTGTCCGATGATGCTGTCGCGCGGTGATCTCAGCGAGACCATGGAGACCGCCCGCTGGTATCTGACCCTGCGCCAGCGGATCGACAGGCCGGAGGCATTGGCCGGTTTCTCGGTGATCCTCAGCCGGGTGCCCGCACGGTTGTCAGAGACCGAACGTCTCGTGGCGGAGGAATTGTTCCGCTCCCTGCCCGCCTGTGAGGCCTGGCTCTCGAACCGCAGCGCCTATGTCCGGATGGACAGGGAGGGGCTTCTCGGTGTCATCGCCGACAAGACCCCGAACCGCGGGCTGGCCGCGCATCTGCAGGCCGCCGTGACGGAGGCAGGCGCGCTTCTCGATGAGATCGACCAGTCGATCCTGTCCCCGGCAGAGGTCGCCTGATGGCGCCGCGCAAGGATCAGATGCGGATCATCCGGCAGGATGCAGGCTTCTCGGCCAAGCTCGGATTTGGTGGAATGGCTACCCCTCCCGCGGAGGTCAACAGTCCGACATTGATACCGCCGTCTTCAGTCAATGCCGTGCCGGGGGAGCCCGAGCGACCTCCGGTCGAGACAGTCGCTGCACAGGTCACGCCTCAACAGGATGACGGCGGGCTGCCAACCCGCATCAGGGAAGATGCCCGGAAAGAGGAGGGTGAACCTCCGGCCGCCGTAACGCCCCCCATACATTCCGCAGCCTCTGCCCAGCCCCCCGCCGCCCGCGGGCAGGTCGTTTATGTCGCGGTCTCGCTGACACCCCGTCAGGCGGCGCGGGCGGAGGTCTGGGCTGCGGCAGCCCGATGCCCGGTCCGGTTCCTGATCCGCCGCGTGGCACAAGCTCTGCGCGATCAGGTCTTCGATGACTGGGCGCGCGACGGCATGCCGGAGATCACCGAGCCCCGCGGGTTGCGGGGCAAATATCCGACCAGCGTGACCCTGACCCTGCGACCGCAATTCGCCGCCGATCTGGCCGCCCGGCATGATCCGCTGGGCCTCATGGGTCTGGCGCGCGTCATGGGCCCGGCCTACCGCGCCCGGTTCCACGAGGCCTTCGATGGGGCTCTGGACAAAGCGGAGCGTCAGATGAAACCCGGAGGGAAAGCAGAATGACAGACCACAAGCCAGACGCCCGCACCTGCCTCCAGCCAGCAGCGGAATACGACGTGGGCAATCCCGTCGAATGGATGGTCGACCCGCATCATCCCGACAAGATCCTCGGTGTCACCTACGAGTTCAGCCACACAGGCACGCGAAAAACCGTCTGGTACACCCCCAACAAGAGGCGCGCGAAAAACTTCGTTGTCGTGGATGTGAACTAATGCGATGGATGCCCTCAGGCGTGCGTGGTCATGGCGCTACCGTGACGAATTTATTCTATAGGGCATCCTTTCATTACAAAGGAAGATCGCACCATCAACCCGTAGGATCAAACAGCTAAGGTCGTCACCGAGGAGATCCAAAAGCTCATACCCGAGCTGACAAATCCCGAAACCTGAGCGCCCTGCAGGTTTTTTGTTAAGCCTGCCACCACACCCGCCTCAGCCCCGGCGGGCACGCACCCAGCCAAGGAAGGCTTTGTCCGGCGCCGACAGCCGCGGCCGTCCGGCATCGGCCCAGAAGGCGCGCCAGTCCGCCTCCAGCGCATAGACATCGGCACCGGGGGCCAGCGCGCGGGCGGCCTCCAGCACCTCGGGGCCGAACAGCGGCGCAGAGGCGGCGGGCGCCTCCTCCTCGATTACGCCGGAGCGGGTGAAGCGGATCAGATCGCCCGGCTCTTCCGTCATCCGGTAATCGGGCAGGCCCGCCTCCTCGATCATCTTGCGCAAGGCCGCGCGGAACACCCGCACCGGCGCCGCCGATCCCGCCTTCTTGTGCAGTGTCGCGACCGAGACGCGCCACTCCGGCTGCCGCCCGCAATGCTTGCGCGCCAGCTCGTAGATCCGCCGCTCCAGCGGTTTGCGCAGCCCGAAGTAATCGGGGCTCAGCGTCAGCACCGACCGCGCCAGCACCGCGCGGAACAGCCAGTCCGACAGCGTCACCATGACCGAGATCATCCGCCCGCCCCGCGTCTTGCGCAGGATCTCCCAGCTTTCGATCAGGCCGAAGCCGCTGGTGCTCTCGATGCCGCCGGTGGCGATATTGGTGGTGATGCGGGTGCCCGCCAGCCGCTCGAAGGCCTCGCGCAGCCGCAGATAGCTGTCGCCGCCGGTATCGCGCTGCGTGGCGGTCAGCAGATCATGCGCCTTCAGCTGCAAGGTCCGGCTGATCTCGCGCCCGGCGTTCAGACCCGCCATCAGCTGGCTGATGCAATAGATCAGGATATCCTTGTCGAAGATCGTGGCGCGGCCCTTCACCGAGGGCGTCACCTGCACCGAGGCGCCGTTGTGATCATAGCTCAGCACCCGGAGATCGGGCTTGGTCGAAAGCGAGAAGATCGGATGTTCCATCGTGCCAAGGTCATCCTTGGCGCTGGCCGCCAGCACATCGCAGACGAACAGATCCCCGATTGCCGGTGCGATCTGCGCCCGAATGCCCTGCCGTGCGGGGCCTCTGCCCGCAACCGCCTGTCCTGCCATTGCCGCCTCTTCATGCCCGTCTGACGCGGGTTTTCTGCTCGATCCTGCCCCCGCTTTTTATCGGGGTTTCAGTGACACTCAGCCTAGAGTTATCCACATCCCCCGTCCAGTCCGGCGAATGGCGGATCAGAGTCACCCGAACGGGGGATCAGAGTCACCTCATTGTCGGATCAGAGTCGCAAGGGCGTTTCCCGTTGGACATTTTCCCATGAAAAACAAGGCTCTGAAGAAAAGGATCGGCAGCCGTAACAGAATCCTTTAACATCCCTCTAACAAAAAAAACGCATGCGCCGCCGCAAAATCCCAGGCGCTTTCCGCAGAACCCGCGCGGAATTTCCGGCACGACAAGCTGCAAGCCATAGAATCAGCTTGGAAAATTCATCCACATGCCGAGTTTTCTTCCATGTGCCGGGTTTTGCGGTATACTGATGAAAACAGCGCACATGAGGAAAACATGAAGCCCGAGGCAGGCACCCCTCTTCCCCCCTATTTCGGTATCGATCCCGATGCGGCAATGGCAGCTCTGGGGAATGCCACCACCACCGAAAGTTTCGGAGCCATCGCGCGGGCCTGTGAGATCGGCCGCGACGATCTGGCGGGCCGGGGTCTGGATGCAGGCGGGCATCGCCGGCTGCGGCTGTTCTCCACCTGGGAGATCACCCGCTATCTGATCCCGGTCGCGCAGGCCCATTTCCGCCGCGTGCTGAAGCAGAACCCGGACCTGCCGCAGGGGGCGTCGGAAACCGACGGCGGCGCCAAATGGTTCACCCTGGACGAGGTGCTGCGGCTGCGCGCTTTCTTTGCCGCCGAAGGGTCGAAGGCCAAACCCTATCAGCCCTACCGGCCGAAGGATCTGCCCGCCAAGATGCTGGCTGTCGCCAATTTCAAGGGCGGCGTCGGCAAGACCTCGACCTGCGCGCATCTGGCGATGTCGGCGGCGCTGGATGGCTACCGGGTGCTGGTGATCGACCTCGACAGCCAGGGCTCGATGACCTCGATCTTCGGGGGCCGGGTCGCAGATGAATGGCAGACCGTCTTTCCGCTGCTGGCACGGCATTATGCGGCGCATCTGCGCATCGACAACCAGCGCCGTCTGGATCGCGGCGATGCCCCCGTGCCGCTGGACGAGACATTGACCGAGGCGCTGACCGTGAAGGCCGACAGTCTGATCCAGAAGACCCACTGGCCCAACATCGACCTGATCGGGGCGCAGCTGAACCTCTATTGGGCCGAGTTCCAGATCCCGGTCTGGCGCATGCAGTCGCGCGGCTGGAAGCTGTGGGATGCGCTGACTGAAAGCCTCGCCGCTGACAGGGTGCTGGACCAGTATGATGTGATCTTCCTCGATACCCCGCCCGCGCTGGGGTATCTGACGATCAACGGACTTGCCGCCGCCGATATCCTGCTGGTGCCGATGGGCGCCTCGTTTCTGGAATTCGATTCCACAGGGCGGTTCTTCGACATGCTGCATTCGACCTTCCGTTCGATCGAGGACGGCGAGAACCTCGCGGCCCGCGCGCTGGGGCGGCCCGAGCTCAGCTTTGAATGGGATGCGGTGCGCGCGCTGATCACCCGGTTTGACGGCAGCCAGCAGGCCGAACTTGCGGCGCTGATGCAGGGCTGGATGGGCAAGACCCTGTCGCCGCAGCGGCAGGAATTCACCGCGTTGATCGGGCAGGCGGGCGAACAGGTGCGCGGCATCTACGAGGCTGATTACCGCGATTTCAACCGCGAGACCTATGCCCGAGGCCGCGAGACCTTTGACGAAACCTGGGCAGGGGTGAAGGCGCTGATCCTCGGTTCTTGGCGCCGTGACGAACTGACACAGTCCCAGGAAGCCGCACAGTGACGCTTTCCTTCCGGATGTTTCGCGCGCGAAACACAATCGAACGGCAGTTTAGAGCCTTGTTTCCGGCTGCCGCCCTACCCTGCCCTCCCCGCAAGCGGAGCTGAGACATGGCCAAACGCAAACGCCTGACCCCCTTTGGTGACCCCGCCCTCCCCGAGGATGCCGTCCAGAATCTGCCGCCGGATCTGGAAACCAAGGCGATGTTCACCCGCTATCCGCAGGGCTATGCGGGCACCTATGTCCGGCCCGCGCCGATTGCCGATATGGCGGGTGCAGCCGCCGCCACCGCTGCCATGGAAGAAATGGCCGAGGTTCTGCGCAATGCGAGGGAAAGCGGCCGTATGGTACTGGCCCTGCCGCTGGACCAGGTGCAGGCCGATCACCTGATGCGCGACCGGATCGCGCTGGATGATGACGAAATGACTGCGCTGGTCGACTCGCTGCGCGCCCGTGGCCAGCAAACCCCCGTCGAGGTGGTAGCGCTGGGACCGGATCGTTACGGGCTGATTTCCGGCTGGCGGCGGCTCAAGGCGCTGCGGCAGCTTCTGGCGGAAACCGGGGATGCCGGGAAATACGGCTCTGTGCTTGCACTTTTGCGGCAGCCGGAACAGGCGTCGGATGCCTATGTCGCCATGGTCGAGGAGAACGAGCTGCGCGTCGGCCTGTCCTTCTACGAACGCGCCCGCATTGTGGCCAAGGCGGTAGAGGCGGGGGTCTATGCGGATGACAGATCGGCTCTGCGCGGCTTGTTCGGCTCGGTTCCCCGGGCGCGGCGGTCGAAGATCGGCTCCTTCCTGACCGTGGTGCGGGCACTGGATGGTGCCCTGCGCTTCCCCGAGACGATCAGCGAGAAGCTGGGTCTGGCGCTGGCGCAGCGGATTGAGGCTGATCCCGCCCTGCACGCCCGCCTGCTTGTTGCGTTGGAGGCGAAAGCCCCGGCCACAGCCGAAGCCGAACAGGCCGTGCTTTCGCGGTTGGGCACGGTTGAAAAACCGTCTCAAAAGGCGGTCACAGAGACTGCTCTGAGCGTCGCGCCGGGGTTGCGGCTGCGCGATCTGCCGGGCGGCGGTTTCGCCCTTGAAGGCGACAGGGCCGATGCCGCCCTGCGCGCCAGACTGCTGGACTGGCTGCGCCAGCAATAGGCCGTCTGCGGATGTTTCGCGCGCGAAACATCCGCAGACGGTGCGCTGTTCGGGGCGCTGAAAGATTCGTTTGACGGGAATCATGGGCCACCGCATCCTCACGGCCTGCGGTATTTGCGCAGTGACTTTCCCGTATCAACAACCTTCAGTGATTTCCCGGAGCGTGCAATGTCCCTGCTCAATCTCTCCTCCCGCAGTCTGCCCATCGCAATTTACGGATACGACATCGGCGGAAGCTGGTCCGATATCTCCGGTGCTTCGGGGAACTTCGACAGTCTCGTCGATTTGATCCGGCTTGGCTCGGGGGCGGATCGGGTAGAAGCCATGCAGCCTTCGCATGGCATGACGATCTTCGGGAATGGCGGGGCCGATACCCTACTTGGGTCAACTTTCGGCGATAGCCTTGATGGCGGAGCGGATGCCGACCTTCTGATTTCGGAAGGCGGCGACGATACGCTGACCGGTGGCAGCGGAAATGACGCGTTCCGCGTCACCGGCTTCCTGCCGCAGGTCGATTATTCGGTTCAGGACAGTGGGCGCACCGTCACCATCACCGATTTTCAGTCGGGTGACCGGCTGGACCTCAGCCATCTGCCTGTCACCAGCCTAGCCGATCTGACGCTTTTTACCAGCAATGTAGGCGGGGCGCTGGTGCTGTCGTTCTTCGTCAACGATTACCTTCAGACCATTCGACTGAACGGCGTTTCGGCGCTGGCGGCGGCGGATGTGATCCTCGCCACCTCGACCAGCCCGGTGTACAGCTATGGCACCAGCGGCCGGGATGACCTGTTCGGGGCGAATGGCGGGGATCAGATCGACGCCGGGGCCGGGGATGACCGGGTGCTGGCAGCGGGCGGAAATGATGTCGTCTATGGTATGGATGGCAATGACACTCTCTATGGCGGCGCCGGTTCCGACACGATCGTCGCTGGGGCTGATGACGACCGGGTCGAGGGCGGTGATGGTAATGATTTCATCGAAGGTGAGGATGGCGCCGATTCCCTGAATGGCGGCGACGGCAATGATACGCTGTTCGGCGAATCCGCTACCCAGCCTGATGCTCTGTGGAATGACACACTCTCGGGTGGCGTCGGCAATGATCTGCTGGCGGGCGGCGCGGGCGAGGATCAACTGACCGGCGGCAGCGGCGCCGATACGTTCCGCATCCATGCCCAGCAATATTCCAATGCCCAGCTGACCGCGAATACTCGCGATACCGTGACCGATTTCAGCGCCGAGGACCGGATCGACGTGTCCACGGCCGGGATCAGCGACATCACCACCCTACGCTATCTGCTGGAAAGCCAGGGCAGCACCGGCATGATGCTGACGATCTGGAATAATGGCTATCGCACCGAACTGGCGCTGAACGGCTCTGTCAGTGATCCGCAGAGCCTTGGCACCGGCAATGTCGTGCTGTCGAATGTCACACAGAACGATTACGTCTATGGCACCGAAGCGCGGGACGATCTGTTCGGCGGCCGGGGCGATGACATCCTCAGTGGCGGCGGGGATGATGACCGGCTGTTTGGTGAAAGCGGCAATGACAATGCCGATGGCGGTGCGGGCAATGACCTGCTGTTCGGCGGCGACGGTTCCGACACGATCACCGCCTCTTTCGGCAATGACAGTGTCGATGGCGGCGCGGGGCATGACCAGATCATCGGCGGCGAGGGCACCGACAGCCTAGCTGGCGGCGCCGATGATGACCTGATCCGCGGCGATGACGAGGATACCAACTGGCAGCAGGCCTTCAACGACACGCTGGAGGGCGGGGCCGGGGCCGATACGCTGGCCGGGGGCGCGGGGGATGACCGGCTGACCGGCGGCGCGGGGTCCGATGCCTTCCGGCTGAGCTTCGGGGCCTACTGGGCCTATTCGGGCCTGTCCCTGGCCGCTGATACCACCGATGTGGCGGTGGATTTCAATGCGACGGAAGACAGGATCGACTTTTCCGAAGCCCGTATCTCTGATCTTGAAACCGCGCGCATGCTGCTGGTCGACAATGCGGGCGGCACTGCCTCGTCGGTGGTGGTCTGGCAGAACGGCTATCGCACCATCCTGTCCTTGGGCACGCTGTTCCGCCCCGAGGATCTGACGGCGGCGCGGGCGGTGCTGTCGGTCGATACCACCGTCGACTGGATTCAGGGCTCCGAGGCGCGCGATGATTTCTTCGGCGGCGGCGGCGATGACAATATCTCCGGGCTGGGTGGCATCGACCGGCTGTTCGGCGAGACTGGCAATGACTGGATCGACGGGGGTGGCGGCGAGGATGCGCTCTATGGTGGCGCTGGTTCCGATACGGTCTTCGGCGGGGCGGGCGCCGATCTGGTGCAGGCCGGGGCCGGGCTCGACAGTATCGAGGGCGGCGCGGGGGCCGATACGATCAACGGCGGCGCCGATGCCGATACGCTGGTGGGCGATACGGCGATCACCACCTGGAACCTGATCTACCATGATGTGCTGACCGGCGGGGCGGGTGACGATCTGCTGGCGGGTGGCGCCGGCAATGACACGCTGACCGGGGGCGAGGGCGCCGATGCTTTCCGTCTGGCCTACAGCAGCGAGGGCTGGAACACGCTTTCAGCCGATACGGTCGATGTGGTGACCGACTGGACCACCGCCGACAAGATCGACGTGACCGAGGCGGGGATCACCGAATTTGCCACGGTGCAGGCTCTGCTGGCCGTCAGCGGCGAGACGACCGAACTGGTCAGCTACATGAATGGCTATCGCAATGTGTTGCGGCTTCTGAACTGGACGGATCTCGCGGCCATCGGCTCGGCCAATGTGGTTCTGGCGGTGAATGACGAGGCCGATTACAGATCCGGCGGAAATCAGGCTGATGATTTCTTCGGCGGCGGCGGTGATGACAACCTGTCGGGTGGCGGTGGCCGTGACCGGCTGTTCGGCGAGGCGGGCAATGACAGCCTGTTTGGCGGCACCGGCGCTGACCTGCTGTCAGGCTCCGGCGGATCGGACCGGCTGGAGGGCGAGTCGGGCGACGATACGCTGGATGGCGGTGCGGGTGCGGATGACCTGCTGGGCGGTATCGGCCGCGACAGCCTGTCAGGCGGCGATGGCGACGACCGGCTGTTCGGCGATACAGTGACCGAAAGCGAGGAAGATGCCTTCGTCTATACCGACTGGGCGCTGTCCTATGACGATGTGCTGACCGGCGGGGCCGGGGCCGATACGCTGGCCGGGCAGGGCGGCAATGACACGCTGACCGGTGGCGCCGGGGCCGATATGTTCAGCATGGCAGGCAACCGCACGGCCAGCATGATCGAGGACAGCATCGACCGCATCACCGACTGGACCGCCGAGGACCGGATCGACCTGCGCGAACTGGGCATTTCGGATGTCGAGACGGTGCAGCGGCTGCTGATCACTGAAAACGGCTCTATTTCGCTGCTGGTAACGCAGAACGGCTTCCTCAACAAGCTGGAGCTGGGGGCCGCCGCCACGGTGGGCACGCTGAATGCCGGGAATTTCCTGTTCTCGACCAATGTCTCGGCCGACAGCATTACCGGCACGCGCAGCCATGATGATCTGTTCGGCGGGCGCGGCAATGATGCGCTGGACGGCGGGCTGGGGCAGGGCCGTGACCGGCTGTTCGGCGAGATCGGCAATGACAGCCTGTCCGGCGGAGCCGGAGCCGACACGCTTTATGGCGGCGCGGGCACCGACGAGATGGAAGGCGGCGACGGCTCGGACCAGCTTTATGGCGGGGCCGGCAATGACGAGGTTTCGGGCGGGGCCGGATCGGATACCATGTATGGCGGGGCCGGGGCCGACCGCTTCGTCATGGGTTCCTGGACCGGCTTCATCGACAGTCTGAACGATTATGGCCGCGGCACCTCGAACGGCGGGGCGGTGATCGCCGATTTTTCGCGCGCGGAAGAGGATCTGATCGACTTGCGCGAACTGGGGATCGAGAATTTCACCACGCTCAAGACCTATTTCTGGAAGGATCTGGGCGACGACGGCGCCATCGACATCACCGCCTACGGCTTCACCCAGCGCATCACCATCCTGGGCTTCGACGATCTGGAGGAACTGGGCCGCGCGGCTTTCATCTTTGATACCAGCAAGGTGGCGGAACGTTATACCGGCGCCATCGTGGCCGATATCGTGGCGCTTGGCGCGGGCGATGACACGGCCTCGGGCGGCGGCGGGGCCGACCAGCTGATCGGCGAGGGCGGCGATGACAGCCTTGATGGCGGGGCAGATGCCGATACGCTGGATGGCGGGTCGGGGTCTGATGCGCTTGAAGGGGGTACGGGCGATGACAGCCTGTCGGGCGGGGCCGGGACCGACACGCTGACCGGCGGGGCCGGGGCCGATACACTGTCGGGCGGCGGCGGCGCAGATACGTTCGAGCTGGTCGATGACGAGGATCTGGTCAGTGGCGGGGCGGGCCGCGACCGGGTGATCTTTGAGGAGGCGGCCATCTTCGATCTGGGCGACCAGCCTGCGGCGCGGGTGGGTACCTTGGCAGCGGCGGTGACCCCGCGTTTCGTCTCGATCGAGATATTCTCCGGCTCGAAGAAGGCGGACAGCATGACCGGCGACGGCAAGGCCAATGTCTTTCAGGGCAATGGCGGGCGCGACGTTCTGTCGGGGCAGGGCGGGGCCGACCGGCTGGAGGGCGGCGCGGGCAATGACCGGCTGTCAGGCGGGGCCGGGAAGGATGTGCTGACCGGCGGCGCGGGCAAGGATGTCTTTGTCTTCGATACGGCCCTGGGCAAGAGCAATCTGGACCGCGTGACCGATTTCAACGTGGCGGCGGATACGTTCGAACTGGATCGCTCGGTCTTCCGCAAGCTGAAAGCGGGCGATCTGGCGGCGGAGGCCTTTGCCATCGGTGCGAAGGCGCGCGAGGCCGATGACCGGATCATCTATGACAGCAAGACCGGCGCGCTGTTCTACGATGTCGACGGGTCGGGGAAGGGGGCAGCGGTGAAATTCGCCGTTCTGGACAGTGGGCTGAAGCTGACGGCGGCGGATTTCGACGTCATTCTCTAGGGTTGCGCTCCTGATGTTTCGCATGCGAAACATCAGGAGTTGGAACACTGATTCTTTTCCTTTAGGTAGATACGACTGCCCAAGTGGTTGTCTTAGCGGGAATGTGTAGCCTAAACATGCCCTCAAAGAAAAAGGGGGCAAAGTAGGTGCAGACGGTTCTGGTGACGGGTGGCGCGGGTTATATCGGGGCCCATGCCTGCAAGGTGCTGAAGGCGGCGGGCTTCACCCCGGTGACCTTCGACAATCTGAACACCGGCTGGGAAGAGGCGGTGAAATTCGGCCCCTTCTTCAAGGGCGACCTGATGAACCGCGCTGACGTCGATGCGGCCTTCGCGCAATACCAGCCCGTCGCCGTGCTGCATTTCGCGGCGCTGAGCCTAGTGGGTGAAAGCATGAAGGACCCCGGTAAATACTGGCGCGTCAACGTGATGGGGGCACTGAACCTGATCGAGGGTGCGCTGGTCGCAGGCTGCAAAAACTTTGTCTTCTCCTCGACCTGCGCCACCTATGGCGATCAGGACGGGGTGCTGCTGGATGAGAACTCGGTGCAGAAGCCGATCAATTCCTATGGCGCCTCGAAGCGCGCCATCGAGGATATGCTGGCCAATTTCGGCGAAAGCCACGGACTCAATCATGTGATCTTCCGCTATTTCAACGTTGCGGGCTCGGACCCCGAGGGCGAGGTGGGCGAGCAGCATGTGCCGGAAACCCATCTGATCCCGCTGATGCTCGATGCCGTGGCGGGCAAGCGCCCGGCGCTGACGGTCTTTGGCAGTGACTATCCTACCCGCGACGGCACCTGTGTGCGTGATTATGTGCATGTGATGGATCTGGTCGGGGCGCATGTGCTGGGGCTGCAATGGCTGCTGGAGGGCAAGGGCAACCGGGTCTTCAACCTGGGCACCGGCACCGGCTTCACCGTGCGCGAGGTGATCGACGCCAGCCGGGCCGTCACCAACCGCGAGGTGCCCATCGTCGAGGGGGCGCGGCGGGCAGGCGATGCGACGGCACTGGTTTCAGGTTCAGCCCGTGCCATCGAGGAGCTGGGCTGGCAGCCGAAACATTCGACGCTGCGCCAGATGATCGGCGATGCATGGATCTGGTCGCTGGGACCGGGCTACAGCAAGTAACCCGGACTGCCGTTTCTACAAATCCTGCGCCCGGAAGCCCCAGGCACGGGATCAGAGCGGGTTCACCGTGAACGCAGGCATGCGGCCGCCGGTTTCCAGTGTGGCCAGATAGCAGCGGCCGCAATCCAGCGCCTCGCGGATGGTCACATCCATGTCGAGATAGCGATAGGTGCCCAGACGGCCGACGAAGGTGACATTGGGCTCCGCCTCGGCCCGGGCGACATATTCGGCCAGCAGGGTTTTCTCGGCCACTTGGCGGATCGGGTAATAGGGGATGTCCTCCGGCCCGCAGGCGCGCGAGAACTCCTTGTAAAGCACTGACCCCTCATGGCTTTCCCAGGGAGCGAAATGCTTGTGCTCGGTGATGCGGGTATAGGGCACACCGACATCGCCGTAATTCATCACCGCGCAGCCCTGATAATCGCCCTGATAGTCGAAGCGTTCGAAATCCAGCGTGCGATAGCCCAGCCGGCCCAGCTCGAAGCCGAACCAGCCGTCGATCGGGCCGGAATAGAACACATGGTCATACCCGGCCGCCTGATCGCGGCTGACCGGGGTGTTCAGCGTCACGGTGATATTGGCGTGATCGAGGATGCGCCCGATCATCGCGGTATAGCCGTTCTCCGGCATGCCCTGGAACTTGTGGAAGAAATAATTGTCGTCGTAGTTGAACCGCACCGGCAGCCGCTTCAGGATCGAGGCCGGAAGATCCGAGGGCGCGCAGCCCCATTGCTTGATCGTATAGCCCTTGAAGAAGGCCTCGTAGAGATCAGGCCCGACGAAGCGCAGCGCCTGTTCCTCGAAGGTCTGCGGGTCGGTGATCGAGGTATCGGCCTTGCTTTCCAGAAAGACCTTCGCCTCGTCGGGGCGGAGCGTCTGGCCGAAGAACTGGTTGATCGTGTGCAGGTTGACCGGCAGCGAATAGACCGCCCCCTGCGAGGTGGTCTTCACCCGGTTCTTGTAGGGAAGAAAGGTTTCGAACCCGTTCACATAGTCCCAGACCTCGGCATCGTCGGTGTGGAAGATATGCGGCCCGTAGACATGCACCATGACCCCGGTCCCGGCGTCGCGCTCGGTATGGCAGTTGCCCCCGATATGGCCGCGCGCATCCAGCACCGTGACACGATGCCCCGCCTCAGCCAGCATGCGGCCGATCACGGCGCCTGAAAGGCCCGCTCCCACCATGAGACAATGTTTTGCCGGACGATCCTGCATGAGACGCTCCTGAAATCACTGTGCCGGGTTCCTATCCGCCAAGGGGCGCGGCATGGCAAGGCGGAATACGGGGGCCGAGGCGGTCGCAGGCGGTTTTCCGGCTCGGCGCACCGGGGCTGGCGGGGCGGTCGGCTTCCTGACATCCTTGCACGGAACGATGCGGGAGGGCAGGCATGGCGCCGAAATTCGGGACAAGCGGGTTGCGCGGGCTGGTGGTGGACCTGACTCCCGCGCTGGTGGCCGACCATATCCGTGCCTTCGTGACGGCCTGCCCGACGGGGAGAGAGGTGTGGGTCGGGCAGGATCTGCGGCCCTCGTCGCCCGATCTGGCCGCCGTGGTGCTGGAGGCGGCGCGGGGCATGGGGCTTGCGACGGTCGATTGCGGGCGGGTCCCGACACCCGCGCTGGCCCTGGCGGCGATGCGGGCGGGGGCGGCCTCGGTCATGGTGACGGGCAGCCATATTCCGGCTGATCGCAACGGGCTGAAATTCTACACGCCCGCTGGTGAGATCACCAAAACGGACGAGGCTGCGATTCTGGCTGCGCTGGGGATGGCGCCCCGCAGCCCGGGGCCCGTGACGCGCCCGCTTAAAACTGTCGGTCCCGACTGGGTGGCGCGCATCGTTACCGCTTTCGGGGCCGGGGCGCTGTCGGGCCTGCGGCTGGGGATCTGGGCGCACAGCGCGGTTTCGCGCGATCTTCTGGCTGGGGCGATGCGGGCGCTGGGGGCTGAAACCGTCTCTGTAGGCCGTTCAGAGACTTTTGTGCCAGTCGATACCGAGGCCGTCAGTCCTGATGCCCGCGCCGATCTGGCCCGCTGGGCACCGGGGTTCGATGCGATCCTTTCCACCGATGGCGATGGTGACCGGCCACTGCTGGCCGATGCGGTGGGGCAGGTGGTTCCGGGTGATATTCTTGGCCAGATCACCGCCGGATGTCTTGGTGCCGAAACCGTGGTGACGCCGGTCAGTTCCAATACCGGGGCCGAGCTTGCGGGCCGTTTCGCTCGTGTGCTGCGCACGCGGATCGGCTCGCCCCATGTCATCGCAGCAATGGAGCAGGCGGGCGGGCGTGTCGCGGGATACGAGGCGAATGGCGGCTTTCTGCTGGGCTTCGAGGCCGAGGGGCCAGCCGGGCCGCTGCCCCGGCTGATGACCCGCGACAGCCTGCTGCCGCTGGTCACGGTGCTGGCCGCCGCGCGCCGGGTCGGAGGGCTTACCACGCTGCTGGCGGCAGAGCCTGCCCGCTTTACTGCCACCGGCCGGCTGGAGCAGGTGGAAACTGCCCGGACACAGGCGTTGCTGGCCGGGCTGGAGACCGATCCGGCGGCACTGGCGGCATTTTTGGCGGCGCTAGACGAGACCGGGGACCGGCAGGACCGCACAGATGGGCTGCGGGTCACACTCGCCTCGGGGCGCATCCTGCATCTGCGTTCGTCGGGCAATGCGCCCGAACTTCGACTTTATGCCGAGGCGGAAAGCCCTAGGGTCGCGGCCAGGATGCTGGAACGCGGGCTGGCGCTGCTGGCGGTGCGTCTGGCCTGATCAGCCCTTCGCCCCCTGGCCGCGGGCATAGACATCCTCGAAGCGGATGATGTCATCCTCGCCCAGATAGGCGCCGGTCTGCACCTCGATCAGCACCATGGGCACCTTTCCGGGGTTTTCCATCCGGTGCTTCACCCCGAGCGGGATGTAGACCGACTGATTTTCCGCCAGCAGCCGAACATCATCGTCTATGGTGACGCGGGCGGTGCCGGATACCACGATCCAGTGTTCCGCACGGTGGAAATGGCTTTGCAGCGACAGGGTGCCGCCGGGCTTTACCACGATACGCTTAACCTGAAAGCGGTCCGCTAGGGCGAGGGTCTCGAACCAGCCCCAGGGCCTGTAATCGCGCGGGAACTGCACGGCCTGCGGTGCCCCCCGGGCCTTCAGCGCCTCGACGGCCCGTTTCACCTCCTGCGCGCGGGACATATGTGCCACCAGCACCGCATCGGGGGTGGCGATGGCCATGATGTCCTCCAGCCCGATCCCGACCAGTTCCAGCCCGGTGGAATCGGAGCGCAGCAGGCTGTTCCGGCAATCAAGGGCGGTGGCCGGGCCGGTGGTCACGGTGCCCTGCGCATCGGCAGGGCTGTCGCGCCAGATCGCATCCCAGCCCCCCAGATCGGACCAGCCCGCGCCATAGGGAACCACGGCCAGGTTGTCGGCCTTTTCCATCACTGCATAGTCGATGGAAATGTCACGCAGCCGAGCCCAGGGCTCAGGGGCCAGTCGGAGGAACCCCAGATCCGGCCGGGCCTGTTTCACTGCGGCTCGGACCGGGGCGACCAGATCGGGCGCGTGGGTTTCGGCAGCGGCCAGAATGTCGGCAGCCCGGAACAGGAATATCCCGGCATTCCACAGGTAATTGCCCGCCGCCAGCATCTGTGCCGCGCGTGAGGCATCCGGTTTCTCGACGAAACGCCGCAGCGGCAGCACTGGCATCTCCCTGTCCGGGGCGCTGGCCAGTTCCAGCCAGCCATAGCCGGTTTCGGGCCGGTCGGGGGCAATTCCAAACAGCAGCATCTGCCCTTGGCGCACCGCCTCTAGCCCGCGCCCGGCGGCGGCGCGGAAGGCGGCGGCATCAGGGACGACATGGTCAGATGGCGCGACCAGCAGTACCGCCTGCGGGTCCTGATCCAGCGCGCACAGCGCGGCGGCAAGGATGGCGGGCGCGGTATTGCGCCCCTCTGGCTCGATCAGCACTGTGCCAGGATCGACGCCGATGGCGGCCAGTTGCTCTGTCGCGATGAAGCGGAAATCTGACCCGGTCACCACGACGGGCGCTGTAAAACAATAGTCCGGCGCTTCGCCCGACAGCCGCAGCGCTGAGGCCTGAAACAGGGTCTCTTTGCCGGTCAACTGCACGAATTGCTTGGGATAGGCCTTGCGAGACGCGGGCCAAAGGCGCGTGCCGGAGCCACCGGCCAGAAGAACGGGCGTGATCAGCATGGCATGGCCTCCTGAAGCTTGAGATAAGGCTATCCTTGTTTTCGGGCGCGGCTCAAGCCGGACATCCGCAAGTTGGCGTTCCTGCAAGAAAAAAGGGCCGCCTGCGGTCTGGCAGGTGGCCCTCGGGCGGGTTTGGCGCGATCAGCGGGCGAGGATGGCCTCGATAACGCGGTCCGCGGCTTCCTCGGCCGAAAGCTCGACCGTGTTCACGGTGAGTTCGGCCAGTTCCGGGGCCTCATAGGGGCTGTCGATGCCGGTGAAGTTCTTCAGCTGACCCGAACGGGCCTTCTTGTAGAGCCCCTTCACGTCGCGCGCCTCGGCCACTTCCAGCGGGGTGTTCACGAAGACCTCCATGAACTCGCCCCCGGCCATCAGTTCGCGCACCATCCGGCGCTCCGACCGGAAGGGCGAGATGAAGGCCGTGAGCACGATCAGACCCGCATCGGTCATCAGCTTCGCCACCTCGCCGACGCGGCGGATGTTTTCCACCCGGTCGGCATCGGTGAAGCCCAGATCGCGGTTGAGGCCATGGCGCACGTTGTCGCCATCCAGCAGGAACGTGTGCTTGCCCATGGCATGCAGCTTCTTTTCCACCAGATTGGCGATGGTCGACTTGCCCGAGCCGGAAAGGCCGGTGAACCAGACCACGGCAGGTTTCTGGTTCTTCAGCGCGGCATGGGCCTCGCGGTTCACATCGACCGCCTGCCAGTGGATGTTCTGGCTGCGGCGCAGGGCGAAATGAATCATGCCCGAAGCCACGGTCGCATTGGTCATGCGGTCGATCAGGATGAAGCCGCCCAGATCGGGGTTCACCGCATAGGCCTCGAACGGGATCGCCCGGTCGAGCGAGATGTTTACCACGCCGATCGCATTCAGCCCCAGCGTCTTCGAGGCCAGATGTTCCAGCGTGTTGACGTTGACCTCGTATTTGGGCTCCGTCACCGTCGCCGTCACCGTCTGGGTGCCAAGCTTCAGCAGATAGGGACGGCCGGGCAGCATCTCGTGCTCGTCCATCCAGACCAGCGTCGCCTCGAACTGGTCGGCGACCTCGCAGGGCTCATCGGCCTGCACGATGACATCGCCGCGCGAGCAGTCGATCTCGTCGGCGAAGGTCAGTGTGATGGACTGGCCCGCCACCGCCCGGTCCAGATTGCCGTCGAAGGTGACGATCTGCTTCACCGTGGTGGTCTTGCCCGAGGGCAGCACCCGGATCGCATCACCCGGCCGCACGGTGCCGGTGCCGATCTGGCCCGTGAAGCCGCGGAAATCGAGATTGGGGCGGTTCACCCACTGCACCGGCATGCGGAAGGCATAATTCTGCATGCGGGCATCGTTGACCGGCGCCTCTTCCAGATGCTGCAACAGCGTCGGCCCCTGATACCAGGGCATCGCCGCGCTTCTGGTGGCGATATTCTCGCCCTTCAGCCCGGAAATCGGGATCGGCAGGAAGCTTTCCATCCCGATCTGCTGGGCGAAATGCGAGTAATCCTTGACGATCTCGTAGAAGCGTTCCTGGCTGTAGCCGACGAGGTCCATCTTGTTGATGGCCAGCACCACGTTGCGGATGCCCAGAAGCTGCACCAGATAGCTGTGCCGCCGGGTCTGGGTCAGCACGCCCTGGCGCGCGTCGATCAGGATCACGGCCAGATCGGCGGTCGAGGCGCCGGTGACCATGTTGCGGGTATATTGCTCGTGTCCGGGGGTATCGGCCACGATGAACTTGCGCTTCTCGGTGGCGAAGAAGCGATAGGCCACGTCGATGGTGATGCCCTGTTCACGCTCGGCCGCAAGACCGTCGACCAAAAGCGCGAAGTCGATGTCGCCGCCCTGCGTGCCCACCGCCTTGCTGTCATGTTCAAGGCTTGCAAGCTGATCCTCGAAGATCATCTTGGTGTCGTAAAGCAGCCGGCCGATCAGCGTCGACTTGCCGTCATCGACCGAGCCGCAGGTGATGAAGCGCAGCATGGTCTTGTGCTGGTGCTTCAGCAGATAGGCGTCGATATCCTCGGCGATCAGCGTGTCGGTGACGTAAACGGGATCCTGGGTCGCGGTCATCTCAGAAATACCCCTCTTGCTTCTTCTTCTCCATCGAGGCCGACTGATCGTGGTCGATGGCACGGCCCTGACGTTCCGAGGTGGTGGTCAGCAGCATTTCCTGAATGACCTCGGGCAGGGTCTTCGCCTCGGATTCCACCGCGCCGGTCAGCGGGTAGCAGCCCAGCGTGCGGAAGCGGATCGAGCGCATGACCGGGGTTTCGCCGGGGGCCAGCGGAAAGCGGTCGTCGTCCACCATCAGCATGAGGCCGTTGCGGATCACGGTCGGACGCGGCGCGCTGAAGTAAAGCGGCACGATCTCGATGCCTTCGAGATGGATATATTGCCAGATGTCCAGTTCGGTCCAGTTGGAGATCGGGAAGACCCGGATGCTTTCGCCCTTGGCCTTGCGGGTATTGTAAAGCTTCCACAGTTCCGGGCGCTGGTTCTTCGGGTCCCAGCGATGGTTGGCCGAGCGGAACGAGAACACCCGTTCCTTGGCACGCGACTTTTCCTCGTCGCGGCGCGCACCGCCGAAGGCCACGTCGAAATTCCACTTGGTCAGCGCCTGTTTCAGACCCTCGGTCTTCCACATGTCGGTATGCAGGCTGCCGTGGTCGAAGGGGTTGATGCCCTTTTCCATGGCTTCCGGGTTGTGATGGACCAGCAGTTCCATCCCGGCATCCTTCGCCGCCTTGTCGCGCAGGTCATACATCGCCCGGAACTTCCAGGTCGTGTCGACATGCAAGAGCGGGAAAGGCGGCGGCGCCGGGTAGAAGGCCTTCTTGGCCAGATGCAGCATGCAGGCTGAATCCTTGCCCACGGAATACAGCATCACCGGGTTTTCGGCATTGGCCACCACCTCGCGCATGATGTGGATGCTCTCGGCCTCCAGACGTTGCAGGTGGGTCAGCGTGGCCGGAGAAAGCGTATCGGCAGAGGTGCGCGTCGTCATGAATAGCCCCTTTGAAACTGGCTGGACTGCGCTTTGACAAATTTTTGCATCCTCTCCAAGGGGGGAGGGGAGGCGGGCCGGGGGAAATCCGTCTTTTGGCGGGCCGAAGACGTGTTTTCCTTGACCAAAAAGGGGGTTGTGGCACTCTGGATACACTATTTGTTTATTTCAGGGATTATGACAATGACCTACAAACTTCTGTTTGCGGCCCATAACGGCACGCTTGGCTATGAGCTCTGGACCACCGATACCACCGGCACATCCGCCAGCCTGGTGCGCGACATCCGGGACGGCAATGACGATGGTCTGACCTCCATTCCTTTCGCCCTGCTGGACGGGCAGATGATCTTCGCTGCCAATGACGGCACGGCGGGCTCCGAACTCTGGATCTCGGACGGGACGGAGGCGGGCACCACGCTTTTGAAGGATATCCGCTTCGGGCCTGACAGCTCTTTGCCCTACAACTTCCTGACCGTGGGACAGACCGTCTATTTCACGGCCTATGACGATACCAACGGCTATGAGCTGTGGAAGACCGACGGGACCGGCGACGGCACGGTGCTGGTGAAGGACATCAACCCCGGCAGCAGCGGTTCCGGCGCCTGGCCCTTGCTGGATCTGGATGGCAAGCTGCTGTTCCGGGCCTATGACGCGACCAATGGCACCGAGCTGTGGATCAGCGACGGCACCGAATTCGGCACCCGGTTGCTGAAGGACATCAACCCCGGCAGCGGCGCCAGCAGCCCGTTCCAGTTTCTGGATCTCGGGGACGGGCGGGCGCTGTTCGCGGCCTATAGCGCGGGCGAGGGGTCCGAGCTCTGGGTGACGGACGGCACCACGGAGGGCACCGAACTTCTGAAGGATATCAATGCCGGGGCCGGATCCTCCACGCCGCAGAATCTGGTGCTGATGGATGGTGTGGCCTATTTCGCCGCCTCGACCACGGGGCAGGGGCTGGAGTTGTGGCGCAGCGACGGCACCACGGGCGGCACCCAGATCGTGAAGGACATCAATCCCGGCAACAGCAGCAGCTCTCCGCAGCCGATGACGCTGGCGGGCGGCAAGCTGTTCTTCGCGGCCCAGGTCGCCGGTCAGGGCAATGAGCTCTGGGTCTCCGACGGCACCTCGACGGGGACGAAACAGGTCCTGAACCTGAACGGCAGCTTCGATGGTGTGGGCTATGGCACCGGCCGGATCGCGGCCCTGGGCGCCAGCGGCAAGGTGGTCTTTGCCGGCACCAACGGATCGGGCGGCACGGAGTTGTGGATTTCCGACGGCACGGCGACCGGCACCGTGCTGCTGAAGGATATCGTGGCGGGCGGCAGCTCCTCCAATCCCTATTCGCTGACTGCGGTGGGGGATCTGGTCTATTTCGTGGCCCATGATGCTGACGGCGGCACCGAACTCTGGGTGACGGACGGCACCGCCGACGGCACGCAGCGGGTGGAGGATATCAATCCGGGTGCCAACGGCTCTTTCCCGCATATCATGGGCATTCTGGATGTGAACGGCGCGCCTGCCGATCTGGCGCTGTCGGGCACGGCGGTGAACGAGAATTCGGCCGCAGGCACGCTGGTCGGCAGGCTTTCAGCCGATGACCCGGATGGCGACAGCCTGACCTTCCGGCTGACCGATGATGCGGGCGGGCGTTTCGCGCTGGATGGCAACCGGCTGGTGGTGGCCGGGGCGCTGGATTTCGAGACGGCGACCGCGCATCAGGTGACGGTCGAGGTGGATGACGGCGCGGGCGGCAAGATCAGCCGCAGCTTCACCATCGACATCCGCAACCTGAACGATGCGACCCCGGGCAATGACACGCTGCCGGGCACGGCGGGGCCCGATACGATCCGCGGCCTTGCCGGGGATGATGTGCTGCGCGGGCTCGGCGGCGATGATCAGCTGTCGGGAGACCGGGGCCACGATATCCTGCGCGGCGGCCGCGGCAATGACCGTCTGCTGGGCGGGTCGGGCAATGACAGTCTCTATGGCGAATCCGGCAACGATACACTGAACGGCGGCAGTGGTGCGGATCGCCTGCTGGGCGGCAGCAGCCGGGACACATTGCTGGGTGGCAGTGGCAACGACACCTTGCTGGGGGGCAGCGGCAATGACTCTCTGGCGGGCCAGACCGGCGCCGACCTGCTGCGCGGCGAAGGCGGCAGAGATGTCCTGAACGGCGGCAGCGGCAATGACATTCTGCAGGGAGGCACCGGCCGCGATACGCTGGATGGCGGAAGCGGCAAGGATACGCTGACCGGCGGGGCCGATGCGGACCGTTTCGTCTTCACCGGGCGGTTCGGCCAGGATGTGATCAGCGATTTCCGCGATGGCCGCGACATCATCGACCTGTCGGGACGCGGGCTGACCTTCCGCGATCTGGACACAAGGTCGGTGAACGGCGGGCTGGATACGCTGATCGTGGTCGGGCGTAACCGGATCCTGCTGGAAGGGTTCGAGGAAGGCGATCTGCGCGCCCATATGTTCGACTTCATCTGACCCGGCCCCTCTTAATGCATCAGGCCCGCCGTCCGGCGGGCCTGTGTCATTCCTCTGGCGGGCACGCGTGTTACTGCGCGGCTTTCTGTTGGGCCAGGGTGTCGTGGAGATAGGCGGAGAATTCGTCGCGGAGGTCGTCGCGGGCCATGCCGAAGGCGACGGTGGCCTGCAGGAACCCGGCTTTCGAGCCGCAGTCGTAGCGCTGGCCGCGGAAGCGGTAGCCGTAGACGCCCTCGCCGCCCTCGCCAATCTCTTCGGCGATGGCATCGGTCAGCTGGATCTCGCCGCCCGCGCCCTGCTTCATCCGGTTCAGGTTGGTCAGCACCTTCGGCGACAGGATGTAGCGGCCGATGACCGCAAGGTTCGACGGCGCCTCTTCCGCTTTCGGCTTCTCCACCATGCCTTTGGCACGGATGATGGTGCCCATGTCCTCGGCGATGTCGAGCACGCCATAGGCCGAGGCCTTGGGCGGCGGCACTTCCATCGCGGCGACCATGTTGCCGCCGGTCTGTTCGTAGGCCTCCACCATCTGCGCCAGGCAGGATTTCTCGGCCGCGATCACGTCATCGGGCAGCAGCACCGCGAAGGGCTCGTTGCCGATCAGGCGGCGGGCGCACCAGACGGCATGGCCCAGCCCCATCGGCTGGTTCTGCCGCACATAGGCGATGGCGCCCGAATCCATGTTGGTGTCCTTCAGGACCTCCAGCAGGTCACTCTTGCCCTTCTTGCGCAGCGCGCTTTCCAGCTCCGGCGCGTGGTCGAAGTAATCCTCCAGCGCTGACTTGCCGCGCGAGGTCACGAAGATGAACTCCTTGATCCCCGCCGCCCGCGCCTCGTCGATCGCGTACTGGATCAGCGGACGGTCCACCAGCGTCATGATCTCTTTCGGGATCGACTTCGTCGCAGGCAGAAAACGGGTCCCGAGACCCGCAACCGGAAATACCGCCTTGGTCACTTTCTTTGTCATGGAATGTCCTGTCCGATAATGCATGAAACATGAATCGCAATGAGCCGCTCAAAGACGGGCGCGGCGCAAATCATATTGCCTGATGCCGCGTGGATCAATGCCCGCCCCCAAGAAGGACGGGCATCCGCAGTTTCCAGTGGAAGGCAAGTCCCGCTTGTGCCGGATCACTCCGGCAGGACGCGCACGGCCCCCTTGTCGGCGGAAGACGCGAATTGCGCATAGACCTTCAGCGCGGTGGACACCTGCCGTTTGCGGGGTTCCGCCGGTTTCCAGCCCTTCGCCTCCTGCGCGGCGCGGCGGGTCGCCAGTTCCGCCTCCGGCACCGCCAGATGGATGGTGCGGTTCGGAATGTCGATCTCGATCCGGTCGCCATCCTGCACGAGGCCGATGGTGCCGCCCGCCGCCGCCTCGGGCGAGGCATGGCCGATCGACAGGCCCGAGGTGCCACCCGAGAAGCGGCCATCGGTGATCAGCGCGCAGGCTTTGCCCAGACCCTTCGATTTCAGATAGCTGGTCGGATACAGCATCTCCTGCATGCCGGGGCCGCCTTTCGGCCCCTCGTAGCGGATCACCACCACATCACCCGCCGTGACCTTACCGTTCAGGATGCCGTAGACCGCCGCATCCTGGCTTTCAAAGACCACAGCCTTGCCGGTGAATTTCAGGATGGATTCATCCACACCGGCGGTTTTCACGATGCAGCCGTCCAGCGCGATATTTCCCTTCAGCACCGCAAGCCCGCCATCCTTGGAGAACGGCGCCTCGGTGGAGCGGATCACGCCCTGCGTGCGGTCCAGATCCAGATCCGGCCATTCCGAGGCCTGGCTGAAGGCCACCTGAGTCGGCACGCCGCCCGGCGCGGCGAGGTAAAGCTTGCGCGCCTCGGGATTGTTCGACTTGGCGATGTCCCACTGGTCGATGGCGGCACCGATGGTCGGGGCATGGACGGTGGGGCAGTCACGCACGATCAGCCCGCCGCGGTCCAGCTCGCCCAGAATGGCCATGATGCCGCCGGCGCGGTGCACATCTTCCATATGGATATTGGCGATATTCGGCGCGACCTTGCACAGGCACGGCACCTTGCGCGACAGCCGGTCGATGTCATCCATGCCGAAATCCACCCCGCCTTCCTGCGCGATGGCCAGAAGGTGCAGCACGGTATTGGTCGAGCCGCCCATGGCGATATCCAGCGACATTGCATTGTCGAAGGCGGCCTTGCTGGCAATCGTGCGCGGCAGGACGGAGGCATCCTCTTCCTCATACCAGCGGCGGGCCAGTTCGACCGAGCGGCGCCCGGCCTCAAGGAACAGCCCCTTGCGGAAGGCATGGGTGGCAAGGGTCGAGCCATTGCCCGGCAGCGCCAGACCCAGCGCCTCGGCCAGACAGTTCATCGAATTGGCGGTGAACATGCCGGAACACGAGCCGCAGGTCGGGCAGGCGCCCTGTTCGATGGCCGCCAGATCCTCGTCCGAGACCTTGTCATTGGCCGCTGCCACCATCGCGTCGATCAGGTCGAGCTTCAGCACCCGCCCGTCGCCCATCTGGACCTTGCCCGCCTCCATCGGCCCGCCCGAGACGAAGATCGCGGGGATGTTCAGCCGCATGGCGGCCATCAGCATGCCGGGGGTGATCTTGTCGCAGTTGGAGATGCAGACCATCGCATCGGCGCAATGGGCGTTGACCATATATTCCACGCTGTCGGCGATCAGCTCGCGCGAGGGCAGGGAATAGAGCATCCCGTCATGACCCATGGCGATACCGTCATCCACCGCGATGGTATTGAATTCCTTGGCGATGCCGCCCGCCGCCTCGACCTCGCGCGCAACCATCTGGCCAAGGTCTTTCAGATGCACATGGCCCGGCACGAACTGGGTGAAGCTGTTGACGATGGCGATGATCGGCTTACCGAAATCGCTGTCCTTCACGCCGGTCGCACGCCAGAGGCCACGGGCCCCCGCCATATTGCGGCCATGGGTAGTGGTGCGGGAACGATATGCGGGCATGTGTCTGATCCGAAGGCTGGCTGTCCGGGGACAGCACTGCGCCTTCGGGCGGGAAAAATCAACCGCCCCTGCGATTTTTGTCCCGTTTCCGGGCTTTCCTGCCTGGGTGGCAGGGGGCGGTCAGGCTGCGCCCTGCAATGCCTCGGCGATCTCGTCCACGGTCTGGGCCAGCAGATTCTCGTCCGTGCATTCGGCCATGACGCGGATCAGCGGCTCGGTCCCGGATTTACGGATCAGCAACCGCCCCCGGCCCATCAGGCTGCTTTCCTTGCCAGCGATCAGCCGTTGCACCAGATCACTTTTCAGCGGATCGGCCCCGGCGGGCAGACGCACATTGCGCAACCGTTGCGGCACCGGCTGGAACTGACGGACCAGACAGCTTGCCTTTTCACCCGAGCGCACCATTTCGGACAGGAATTGCAGCGCGGCCAGCAGGCCGTCACCCGTGGTGGCATGATCCGTCATGACGATATGGCCGGATTGTTCGCCGCCCAGGTTGAACCCGCCCGCGCGCATCGCGGTAACGACATGGCGGTCACCCACCGCCGTGCGCTGAAGCCGCAGCCCCTGCCCGGTCAGAAAGGTTTCCAGCCCCAGGTTCGACATGACCGTTGCCACCAGCGTATTGCTGCGCAGCCGCCCCTCGGTCGCCCAGCGAACCGCCAGCAGGGCCATGATCTGGTCGCCATCGGCAACCTTCCCGGTCTCATCCACCAGAATGATACGGTCGGCATCGCCATCCAGCGCGATACCGATATCCGCGCCATGCGCCAGAACCGCCGCCGCCGCCGTTTCCGGGTGGGTCGAACCACAGCCCGCATTGATATTGCGCCCGTCCGGCGCGACGCCGACGGGGATGACCTCTGCACCCAGTTCCCACAGCACTTCGGGGGCGGTGCGATAGGCGGCGCCATGGGCGCAATCGACCACAACCTTCAGCCCGTCAAGCCGCAGCCCCGACGGGAACGAAGTCTTGACGAACTCCTGATAACGCCCGCGACCATCCTCGATCCGCCGGGCGCGGCCGATGTTCTGCGGCTGCGCCGGCTGGATCTCTCCCGCTACGATGGCCTCGATCCCGGCCTCGGCCTCGTCCGACAGCTTGAACCCGTCGGGACCGAAGAACTTGATGCCATTGTCGGTATGCGGGTTGTGGCTGGCTGAGATCATCACCCCCAGATCGGCCCGCATCGAGCGGGTCAGATAACCCACCGCCGGCGTCGGCACCGGCCCCAGCAGCAGCACATTCATCCCGGTTGAGGTCAGACCGGCGGTCAGCGCGTTTTCCAGCATGTAGCCTGACAGCCGGGTGTCCTTGCCGATCACTACCCGGTGCACGTCACTGTGATCGCGGCGGAAAAACCGCCCGGCCGCAGCCCCGAGCCGCAGGGCCATTTCGGCCGTCATGGGAAACTGGTTAGCTTGTCCCCGGATACCATCTGTTCCGAACAATTTGTCCATTCCGGTGTTCCTTCTGAAAATGCAGGTGATGGCCATGAAAACCGGCCGGGAAAATGACAAGGCGGCGCTTGTGGATCGCTGAACTGTCTCCAGACTACTCGACCGTTACGGATTTTGCCAGATTTCTGGGCTGGTCGACGTCAGTGCCTTTTGCGATTGCGGTGTGGTATGCGAGGAGCTGGGCGGGGATGGCGTAGAGGATGGGGGCGAGGAGGTCGGGGACGCGGGGCAGGGTGAGGCAGCGCCAGCAATCTGCGCCGGCTTCGGCGATACCGGGCTGGTCGGAGAGCAGCAGCACCCGGCCATGGCGGGCCATG